>Ga0302186_10000802_pt1 | contig 27168 bp, 39 predicted proteins | sample II_Bog_E1_2_FD_198782 | JGI IMG/M metagenome (GOLD analysis project Ga0302186, IMG submission 198782) | Peat permafrost microbial communities from Stordalen Mire near Abisko, Sweden - II_Bog_E1_1 | ecosystem: Environmental > Terrestrial > Soil > Wetlands > Peat | place: Sweden: Abisko... | reverse complement strand
TTTATAATATTTTTATTTGGTAATTTTGGTAATTTTGATACAATTTTTTATTTTCAAAAAAATAAATTTGTGAATTTTCATGAAACTTTAAATTAAAATTATTTTTAAATTAATAAAACATCGATAAATGAAAACTAGAAATTAATAATGTCTTCTCCTACAAAAGGTTCTTATTATGTTCCCACTAGGTGCTTTACTGGTGAAAAAAAACATCGAAAGATAATTTCAATGACGACTGTTTCGACAGAAATTCCGAAATTAGAAATTAATAATAATTTTGAGTCCAATAAAAACTACAATCAAAAAAACTTATATAATCCAGACTTTTACCATTCCCGATCAAGTTTATTGATTGTAACTCAGCAGAAGTTCCACTTAAATAACCAGTTTTTGCAATTATGCAATCGAATCAAGTTAGAAAAAAAAAAAAAGGAGCTTTCTAAGCAAAGATGCATACTTAAGACAAACACTATCAAAGAATTCCTGGACCATCAAAGAAAAAAATCCGAATATATGAGGGAAAAACAAAAGGTGAAATTTTAGAATTAAATAATGTGATTTGTTTTTTTTTTTGAAATAGTTTAGGAAGACACAACATATGGAACTTATTGAAAGAAATAAAAGGATTCAAAATATGACGGAAGAAAAAAAGAAAAACTATTTCGTTCGGAGAAATCAAATTTTGCAAAGAAATTTCAATGATGCAGATGAAACAAGATCCAAATCGATGTACCTTAAAAGATGTTTGAATGAAAACCACATGAAGGAATTAATGAAAAATACAACAATCGCGGACAATGTCCGGAATGATGAAAAGAAATGGAGTGAAACTAAGAGAAGACTTTGGGTATATGAAAATATTTTTCTTTAGATTTTAAAATATCAAAAAAGCAAAAAAAAATATTGGAAAATAAGCAAATCTATCATGAAAAAATTGAACAAGAAGAAAAAATGACACAAAATAGACTCGTACTGTTATTTTCTAATCAAAATAAAATTATTTTCAAGAAAATGATGAAGAAAATGGAATCTGATGAAGAAATGATGAAAAGCAATTTGTACAGAACTCTTCTTGAAGAGAGATCCATTGAAGAGGAATTGAATCAAATAAATTCTCAAAATTTCAAATCGAATCAATTCCTGATTTGTAAGTATAATAAAACAACGGTCACTCCCAATCTAAAACATCGAAAATTCGCTAAGACTCAATATTATATTTAAAAATTGTCATTAATTTAATAAACTATAATTTTTCCAAATTTATCAATTTTATTTAAAAAAGCTCATAAATTATAATAGAAAAGGTCGAATTTCCCTTCAAATCAAAATTTAAATATCTATTTTCAGTCATGCAAAGTCAAAAAATGGACCGTCACCACAAAGAAAAGGAAATAGAAAGCCTTGAGGAGCGTTACAAAGGTTTTTTCACAAGCAAATCTTCCAATTTCTAATTTTTTTTCAGGGGAATCTGGAGTATTTACATCTCTTGATTATGATGATGGTCCAGGTCCTTGCAAATGTATATATTTAAAACTATTATATTCCTGATCAATCATAATAAATTATAAAGCAATCGAAGGATGGTTGATAATGATTACTGGAGTGCAAGAGGAAGCTCAAGAAGATGATATTTATGATGCTTTTTCGAAATTCGGTCAAATCAAAAATCTGCATTTAAATCTTGATCGAAGATCGGGATATGCCAAAGGTTATGCGTTGGTTGAATATAGTGATTTCAAACAAGCGCAAAAGTCTATTGAAGGTTGTTTTTTTTTATTATTATTGTTTTATTCAATAAAAATAAATAGAAATGAATGGATTTGTGTTGTATGAAAAGGAGTTGAGCGTCGATTGGGCTTTTAAGAAACCTCCAAAAAAAAATGCTAGGAAATCGAAAAAAGACTGATGAATTGGAAATAAAAACGAATATTTTCCATAAATTATTATTTACCTAAAAGGAAAAAAACATTTGCCTTGAGTATTTTTAAATTTAATCAGAACTTCGTCTTTTTTAATATTTTCAAACTGACAAAAAACAAACCAAACATTAAAATCAACTGAATGCTTCAAATAAATCAAGTCAAGCCTTCCTTGAAATACCGTAGAATCAAACGTTTAGGCCAAGGCAATTTTGCCGAGGTCATCTTGGTTGAAGATTTGCAGGCGAAACAAGTAAAATTTGTTTTAAGAAACCCAAAAATTATCTGTTACCTCTTTGAGATAAAAGCTTTGAAGAAAATAATCTTGAACGGTTCTGAGGATCTCAACTTAATGTTGAACGAAGTTCGTCTTTTGCAGAACTGTGCCCACCCTAATATAATAAAATGTTTCAATTTCTATAGAGATTATGGGAGATTGTATATTGAGATGGAGTATTGTGAGGAAGGTAATACTAATTTTAAAATATAGAAAAAGAAATCTATCATTTATAGGGGATTTATATAAAAAGATCACAGAGGCGAAAATAAAAAACCAAGTGATCAATGAAGGTTTGATAATAAATTGGGTAGCTCAACTTAGTTTGGCTGTCAACTATATGCATGAAAATAGAATTCTGCATCGAGATATTAAACCCCAAAACATTTTCTTGACAAAAGAAGGAATTGTAAATTAATGATATTTCTGTTTTTTATTTATTGCAATTTTTAAGTTGAAACTTGGAGACTTCGGAATTGCAAAAAAACTGGATGTGGCAATTGATTTCACAAAAACCGCATTGGGAACACCATATTACCTATCCCCAGAAATAGTTTTAGGCAAAAACTATGGCTTCCCTTCTGACATGTGGATGATGGGAATTGTGATCTATGAATTAATGACGTTGGAAAAACCATTTGAAGGAGATAGTTTGCATGTAAATAACTCATTTATATTGTTTGAAAGTGATTAATAATTTGATTTTTTTCAATTTTTCTTTATATTTTATTTGTTATTTTTTCATTCATATAATATTTATAATAATAACAATTTGCATTTTTTAAATTCAATATTTTTTCTTTAAATTTTGTTCATTTATCTAGAATGTCATGAACAAAATTGTTCAGCAAGATCCTCCTACAATAAAGAATGATTATGGCTCCTTCCTGAAAAAATTAGCTTTCGAGTTATTAGAAAAAGATCCATTAAAGCGCTTGACCATACATGAATTGATTATAAGGAAAGAAATACAAGCAGAAATAAACAAAATCAAAGAAAAACTCAACATTGAGGAAAAGCCATCCAAAATTTCCTTTCAAGAATATTTAAAAAAACTTGAATCCGAAGAAACCAATTTTTCTTCTATTAATCAAAATAAAACCAAAGACCAACAAGAGAATGACAGAACGCTCACCAAAAAAAACAACGGAAAGCTTTCAACTCTAAATAATGAAGAAAATGCTGAATTTTATAGCAATGAAAGAAAAAATTTAAATGTTTCAGGGAAATTATCTCAAAAGCCTCCAAGACATTTCAAGGAAATTTTGAATAATAGTCCTTCCAATCATGAAAATGATGGTTTCAAGACACGAAGTAATTCGTTAAATAATAAAGCAGAATTGCAGATTGGCTTAAAGGAAATGAATTTAAACATGGAAACTGTGATAAAAAATAAAGACTTTTGTAAGAAGACTTTGGATAATAATAAAGAAGAGACGATAACAAATTTTGCACGATTTATAAAAGAGGAAGAGACCAAAATTGCAAACAACCGCACTCAAAACATTCATAAAAACGACTCTTTTCTCAAGAAGCACAACAGGAGATGTTCAATTAACACCAAACCAGAAAATCCATCAACAGCTTTCAACGCTAACCTTTACAAAACTAAAGAAAACCAGGAAAATTTAAAGAAGATTAGTGTGGAATTCTTGAAGAAAATTTTTGATGTCAACGCTCCTTTTGCTTCGAAGAGGAAAATTTTGCTAAAAGACTTTTTGAACAAGAAATTAGGAAATAAATTATGTGAAAATGTCGAAAATTTAATTCAAAAATCTAATGGAGAAATGATGATGAATTATAATAACAGAGAAGCTCTAACTTCTAAGATTTTGGAAATCATCGGCAAAGAAAATGAAAATTACATTCTTGTTTTCAATTATTTATTCAATCCTGAATGTCTTTACTCTATGAAGAAAAATAAAAATTAAAGATAGTTTGTTTTTCAATAAAATAAGTGTATGTAGCATAGATTTGAAATATGTTTTTTTAGCTACTTTTCGTTTGAAATGTCCTTTATTTTTTTAAAATTATTTAATTTCATTTTTTCAAAGACTTTAAAATTTCTCTTATTTTTTTGTCTTTGATAAGGAAACTCGAAAAATAATTTCCCATCTTTTATAAAAAATTCAAAAACATTTTCATAAAATTTAAAAATTCACAACGATGATTTGGTAGGTGATAGAGAATAAATTAATATTTTTTCGAATGGACCTCCATTTTTTCCTTTATTTGGGATATTCTCTTTTTTTTTTTTTAGTTCAATACATTAAAAAAACAACACGACTTGAACTCTTCAATATTAATAAATTTAAAATTAGTTAGTTAGTACTTTTAATAAATCGAAATCTCGATTTTTTCTAAAAAAACAAATTTAATAAATCTACTGAATATTTTTTAAAAAAAAAAACCCAAAGAAATTCTGAAAAAAGCTCAGAGCATGCCCAAATTCAAATCAAAATAATAATAATAATAATAATAATAAATTTTACGAAGTATCGTCAGTTTTATTATTTTTGGAATTCTAAAAATAGGATTGATGAGGATATTAAAGGTTTGCGGTTTCTCACAATAATATAAAAAAATTTCTTCCTGAATGGGGTCCAAATTCCTTCTTTATGTTTCCCTTTATATCCTTTTCGTCCTCCCTCTCCTTTCCAAAAAGGTTCTGAAATCTTTCCCAATTTCAGAACTCGAAACTGATCCTTGGCAGTATCTCACGAAATTCGGTTTCGAAAGAGGGACTGGCACATTTTCTGTTAGGGCCCGAATAAGCAATGCTTTACAAATTCAATCCCAGGCCCAAGTAAACGACTTTCCTGTGACTTTCATGGTATATTTGGACATTGAATGGCCACAAGCAATGAAGACTGATGGATGTGAACCAAAGATTGGACTATCTAGATTCAAGAATGAGTTGAGACTGAGGACAAATGGTGATTGGTGTTACCCTGTTGAAGGCACATTGGGCAACAATGCTAGGCCTTATGTTTGGTATTTTGTGATGAGTGATTGTGGTCAACAGCACAAGAACTATGTGCATGAGCATGAGAAAGACTATGTTGTTGAGTTCGAATTGAGCATTCACAACACTGATGGGTCTGAGTTCAGCATTGAGGATAAGGGATTTATGATTCCCTTCATGCTTTTGGTGATCTTCTGCGCAAGTGGGCTGCTATACAATTTCAAGAAGTTTTATACCGAATACAAAAACGATATGAAGGTTGACTATCCGTTAATTTTTGTTACTTTGGCAATTTTCCTTCAAATGTGCGCGTTGGTTTGTGAAATCATCCATCTGGATATGTATAGCTCCAATGGAATGGGGTCCTTTGTGTTCAGCCTGCTCAACAATGTCTTTAGCCTGTTTTCACAATTTTTGTTCACAATTCTTCTTATCCTGATCTCATGGGGTTGGACCATCAACTTCGATGAGTTCGAATCAATGAATTGTTTCCTTCCTTTCTCAGGCTTTGTTGCCCTACTTGAATTCCTCTTCACAATAATTTCAAAGGTCTCAGATGACGACTATTACAAATTCCATGAATATGAGAATTGGGCTGGATACTCTATCCTTACTCTCAGAGTGGCCCTTTTCCTCTATTTTGTCAAGGGGCTCTATTTCAGCTTCCTGGAAGCTAGAGAAACCATTAGAAGATTCATTGTCAAATTGGGATTGTATGGAAGCGTCTATTTCTTGGCTATTCCTCTCATTGTGATCATTACTACAATTGTTGCTCCTTATTGCAGACACAAAGTTGTGGTCATTGGATCATTAAGTTTACAGATCCTCGGAATGATTTTTATGACTGTTCTTTTCAATGAGACAAAAGGAGACTATTTTGAGATTTCATATCACGCAAAGCCATTGCTGCCAATGGGGAAGACCAGAATGGGAAAACTCGATTAAAATCAAGAAATGACCGGAATTTCTCAAAATTGACTCTTTTTAACAATTATATATTTGTATTTTTCTAGTGTGTTATTTTTTTTTTATTTTTCAAAATTGTTTTTGAAACAACAAAATTTTATTTCTCAATGAGAAAAAATCAATATATTTTTTTTTTCTAATACAAATTTAAGGAAAAAAAAAAAGAAAAAAATTTCCTTATTCAAATAAAAAAAAATATTTTTTTGATGATTCATAAATAAAAAATAAATTTATTTTAGATGATCTATATGTTTAAAAAATAAACCAAAAATTTTTTAATCTTTTCTTCCTCCCATAAGTTCCAACACCCATTCAAAACAAAGGAAAGTAGCTGCATTGACAGGCATAGCTCTGAGCAAACAAGGTAGCAATCCTTTGAAAAAGGCTCCAGTTCCTCCTAATTTGGTTTGATTGTAGCAATCTTTAAGATTTTTATATTTGGGATTTTCAAAGGAATCGGCTTGCAATTTGGATTTCAATAAATCAATTGGATAACATGAAAGCCAATATCCATATCCAGCAATAGAGCCTCCTATCAACGGATGATACCAAGCTATATCCTTTACTTTCTTTCCTGTTGGGGTCACTGTTCTCATATACCAATCATAACCGAGGAAATAGAACCCTTTTTTAAAAAAAATTAATATTTTTTTTTCAGAAATAAGTACCAAAAGCTATAAACTCTCTATAAATGGTCGCTACAGTTGCTTTATAAACTCCTGCTAAACCATAATTTTTTTGAATTTTCCTGACACAATCTATGGATCCTGTATATAAAATTTGATCTCCAGCTTTTTGTGTCTTAAAAAATAGATATTCATTTTATAAAACTGTAAAAATTGACCTGCATTCTGATTCTTATATGTTCAACTGGTGCCAAAACACTTGCATTTGCAACTCCAGCAAAAGCACCACTCAAGAAAACCCAGAAATATCCTAGCTGACCTTCTTTATCTTTAAATGGCTTCATTAAAAGAATTATTTTATATGAAAACGAAATTTTAACATACCGCGAAAACTCTTTTGCACATTTCATTAACCCCAAATTGAATCGAAACAGCTGCCCCAACTCCCAATAAAGGAGACAAAGTTCCTTTGTAAAAGGCCATCAACCCTTCTGTTTGAAAGATTTTCATAAAGCAATCCCATGCCCCTGCATAATGAGATGTAGTTTGTGTTTGCAGTCTGACTTTTACGATATCAAATGGCTGGCCAACAATGACCTGAACCCATCCTAATAAATGTAAAACTTATAAGGTTTTGTATTAATGTTGAAAAAAACCTGCAATGGTGCCAGCTGTGAATTCCTTTAGAGTTTGCAAAAAGAAGGATTTATCTTTGGTTTCTGCCATTATTTTTTATTTCAAAATATCGGATTTCCTTTTTTCAAATTTTAATTCAAAAGTTTAGTTTTAAAGAGTTTTTCTAAATTATCGATTTTCTTTTGTTTTTCAAAATGTTGATAATAATTTATTTATTCTATTAAAAGCATAATTTTAATAATCCTTCATTTATTCTAAAATTTTATCAAAAAGGGACTTGAGAATTAGATATAACACCAATAATAAAATGAAAATCACTATCAAACATTTGATTGTATTATTCGAATCCACCAAAATTCTTAGGTTTGTAATTGGATAAGTTTTGTTATATCCAACACTTTTTTTCCTGAAGCATCGGTCGATCAATCTTGCAAAATTAATGTAAAAATCGTATAAAAACTTGGATTCTTCAGGAGCCAAAGGCGTTTCCCATGATAAATCTAAAAATTGAAATAGATCTCAGATAACATTAAATATTACATAAATGTCTATTTGCGTTTGTTTTGAAATGTTTTCGATATTTCATAGCACCATCTTGATTTTTTGCGATTTCGTCATAAATTGTGTCCGCTTGATTGGCCTAATTTTATAAATTTTTATTATTAGTGATTTAATTTACTTCAATCGAAAACATGAAAAAAAGTTGAGAAATTATCATATTCACCGATCTTTCAGATTCTTCAATCAAATAATCATATTGCGCATTCTTTTTTTGAAATAGATAGCCTGTAGTTTTCTATTTTTCAAATGTTAAATTTTCTGTAAATCGCCCACAAAATTTAAAAGAGTTTTACTTTTTTTTTGAAATTTTCGACAAAACGCGTCAAATTAGCTATTGTTTTAAGAACTCTCGATGAAACAGCATCATCATTGAACAAATTCAAATTATGCAATTTGGCCCCCATAAAATCCAAATATCGCATCACATCCAAAGACCCTTCAATTTTGTTGTTTCCTCCTGTCGACAATTGTTTGATCCAATTCACGTTAATGAACCCATTAAAAAAAGAATTAATGGGAGTTTTGGTGTTCACAGGTCCAAGGAAAAATTCCATGAGATTTTTCAAGAAAATCACATCTTTGAAATGGATTTCATTTTGATCTGATAACGTTACGATAAATTGGGCCAAGACATGTGTATAAAACAACACATTTTCCTTTAAATAATGGGAAATAAATTGCGCGTTTTCCTTCTTGAACAATTCTTTGCTCACCTTGAATTCTTTCAAAATGCTTCCGAAATCTTGAATTTCAAGGTTTTTACCAGCATCCCATTTATTTAAACTGTTAATCAAACAATAACTCTCATTAATTTCCCAAGGCTTCAGGAATTTCAACCAAACTCTCCCAAGAAACGACAAAATATTCGTATTATTGTTGATATCTTGATTCCATGCCTCAAGCACATTGATTAGGAAATGATATAAAGATTTGGCGAAAAACCCACTGTTCATTAAGAAATCGTTTCTTTTCAATTCGACATCTGAATCGTTGTTCTTCAGGAAATAATGAATCACCAAATAAACTGCCTGGAAAATATGAGGTTTTGGAACTTTGCCGTTGTTGAAAAGCATGGCATTTTGTGAATTTCTATTATTATTTTGATTATTATTCTGAAGTGTATTCAATTGATTCGTTGCGATTGGAGAATAGATAAAATCGTTAATGGTGAAATCCTGTAGCAAAAACAACAAAGTCTTAAACATTTTCCCATATTTCTGCTTTCTCTCATAGAAGAAAAACTCCAAATATTTCCTCACAAGCACCAAATAGGGGTTTCTAAAAAACTCCAGCTCGAAATCATCTCTGAGATAATCCTCAGAATTTTTCAAATCGACATAATTTTTGCCTATAAAGTTCTTCATACTACTGATCAAAACGAAAATATATAGCTCAAAAATTGATAGTATCAAACGTTTTCCATCCTGCGAGATCGCGTTTTTGCCCAGATCCAAAAAACCGAAATATCCCATCAAAATCGGATTATCAAATCGCTTCTTTTCAATCAAAAACTGCGTGTTTTGGGGTAATCTCTTGACCTCGAATTCGTATCGTTTTTCCTGATGAAAATTTGCCAAAACGAAAGAAAACAAATTTTTCGTGTTCGGATTATCAGGAGGAGATAAGAGATACATCAGAAAATTGAATTCTGCTTGATAAATTTCCGAATTTTGAATGTTTTCACTTTCGGCTTTTGAATAATTCTGATAAACTCTCTCCATCCAGCTAAAAATCGATTTTTTCTTATAATTTTGAAAAAAAAGTACCTGGAATCCGATTGGTTTTCGATACCAAAAATGAAGAGAAGAATTTCAGAAAAATGATCGGAATAGTTTTTGGCTTTTTCGAAATTGGGTTCATTGGAAGCCTTTTCGATGTCTTCTGCTAGGGTATGCAGGGCATTAGTAAGAGGCATTTGACGGAATTTGAAGAAGAAATTCGCCATTTTAAGAATTAAAATTCAAATTTGAGATATCAAGGGCTTTGAATTTAATTTATCGAATATGAATAATTTTTTTTCCCGAAATTTCATTTTAAGCTTAAATGAATTTTTTGCTTTGATTTGTCTTTTTTTAATAAAATTATGACTGAACCATTAAAGAAAGAAGCAATCCTACCTACCATCATCACTAATAATGAGGATTTGGACAATTTTGCAATTAATTTACCAACGAAAGATGATCCTAACTTAATGGATGATTATAGAAAGAGAAAATCGTATGAACCTCCAGAAGATATCACTCCACTTATTCAACAACTTGAACAAAATAGGGAAAATTACCTGAATTTTGATTTCAATATAAATGATTTAAAGGCATATTTGTTTAAACACATTATTATGAGAGCCGAACGTACTCTGATTCAAAGGGCGTTGGAAGAAAAAAAGCAACAAATGGGACAAAATAACTTGAAACCTGGGAATATTTAAAATAGTATATGGATATTTAGCGAATATATTTTTCGAATTAAAAGTTGGCTTTAAAATTCATTCAAGAACTTTGGTATTTATTTAATTTTCTTCCATGAACATTTCTAATCATAAAATTTTTTTCATTTTTGGAAATGAAAGAAATATTAATTTATTTATCAAAAATGCTCAATATTTTGTCAAATAATTAAAGGCTGAATTTATTTTTAAAAATTAAAAGAACAACAGCAATTTAAATCAAAGAAATTTTTCTTTGGGCTTTAAAAGAAATTTTTAAGAATTAATTTATTCTTCCGGTTTTTTCCATTTCTTTAAATTATTAAATTTCCAGAGTATCCTTCATAGCAGACATGAATTTGTCTTCTTGAGTATTTTTTTCGACATTCTTTTGTGGGACATTCTTGATGACATTTGGGTTCTGAATATTTTGGAATTGCATGCTCACAGCATCTGCCTCCTCCTTTTGTATTTCCTGCTCATACTTAGAATATTCCTCATCAATTTCTTCCTTATTTGCAGTGGAATCTTGGGCCAACGTGTCCCATAAAGCCTTGCTTTCCTTATCCTGTTGCAAATAATCTTGCCAATCTGAAATTTGGTCTTGCAAATCATCATTGACCTTCTCTTGATTCTTCATCAAATCATTGGTTTGTTTGATGACATTGACAGAGCTAGCGTTGTTTCTGGCCACTTCCAGCTTTAATTTCATGTTAATAAACACCAATTTCTTCTGTTCCATGTCCTCAATCAATTCACGTAATTGTTTTGCCTCAGCAATTTTCGTCTTGGCTTGTTGTTTTTTTTTCTCAGAGACCAATCGACGGATTTCTTTGTCGAGTTTTTCCAATTTCATTTGGGAAGACTCAATTTTGTTGTCAAAAAAGGCCACTTTTGAATTTAACTCATACTCTTGCTTTTCGAATGCAATGTCTTGTTCTTCCGTGTTTGGAACCATTGGCTTTGCTTGTTGTTGGGGGACTGGTTGCTGAGGAACGGGCTTTTTATCTCCGCCTCCAAAAAGCTTTTTAAACATTATATATATTGGGTTTTATTGGGAATTTTTTTAAAATAAGATTATAAATTTATTAAATTCTGGGGAAAAAATATAAATATAAAATTTGTTTTTTCATTGTTTTATTTTTGAATTTGAAAAAAAAAACTATCAGAGTTTCAATAATGGAAGATCAAGCTTTTTATTCTTTGAAAAACAGCCTTATGAGATTGAAAAAGGAAAGGGATGAAATCACGAGTGATCTATTGAAAGATAAGCAGAATATGATTCAAGTTGAAAGTTCGATGCGGAAACTTAAGACTGAGTTGGATTTTCGAGTCAACGAATTAAAGGAAAAAGAGAATAATCTGAACGATTATGATAAGGTCATCAAAGAATCCGAAAACACTTTGCAAAGAGTTAGATTTTATTTAAATCATGAAATAAAATCATTTTTGATTAGTTGGTTGAAACTTCCAATAAATTGGCACAGGCTTTGGATTCAGAAAGTTGCTTTTTGCGCGAAAAAATTTCAAAGAATAAATGAAGTCTTTGTTTATTTTAAAAAAATGTTATTGTTCATAAGAGAGCAGGAAAAAAATTTAGAAAATATTAATAAAATAAAGATGTTGTTTAATTGATTTGAATAAAAGAAGGAGCTCATCTATCGAGACTTTTATTTTATATAATACAATGTTCAAAAATCCCTAATTCATTATTCATTGAACAAAGGACCTTTATTTATTTTTATTTGGCTCAATTTTAAAGGAATTTTGTGATTGCTCAAACGAAAGAGACTTTTCTTCATCTGACCCATGATTTTGGCTTATAATTGTTTGGTTCTTGATCATTTCGCTCTTGATTTTCCAAAAACAATCAAAGTATATCAATTTTTTATTGAAATAAAAAAGAAAAATACATAAAGTTCAGGATGCTTTAATTTGATATGTTGATTCAAAGATCCTTCTGATCCATAAGACTTTTGGCACGTTTCGATCAAGCATTTGTAATGCCTGTCAATTTCACCTGCTGTTCTTCTAAATCTCTTTCGTCGCTCTTCCTCAAGACGGCTGGCACTCATATTATTGAAATCATCAGTTTTTTTCTAGTCAAATTAAACTCTTATTTTTCATCATTTCAAAAACAGTTACCTCTAATTTGGTGAGTCTACTACTAAGATCATTTTTTTCAGAGACCAATTCTTTCATCTTTTTGATTATATACAGTTAATATATTCAAATTTTAAAACTTGGGTTGTCAGAACAACGTTAGCGATAAATAATCTGCAGTATTCCTGATAATAATTCAAATTTTGGTCTTCTTGAGGTACTAAAATCAAAACAAAAATAATAAATTTTATAATTTGGAAAATGACATGGAGGAAAATTCATTGAATTCATTCCATTGTTCGGATTCAAATTTTCAAACCCCTGAGGATAATTAAGAGGAAATGAGGAATTCATTTTAATGTCAGAATTATTATTCCCCATGGGAAAAAATGATTCTTTTATGCCTGTTTTCGGCAGATCTTCTTGAGAATAAAGTTAGTGATGTGGGTTTTTTTCAAATTCGGATAAAAATAACCTTCAGTATTAATCTTCAGCCTGTCCAAAATTTAAAATCTGATAAAAAACGGTGTCGAAAAAACTTGGGGTGGACTTACTGAATAGGATCCTTGGAAGATTTTGTCTGGGTCTTGTTAGTTTCCATGGTCTGTCGGTCCATTGTAACTTTGTGCAAAACGGAAAATATACAGAAAACTAGAAAAGAACAAATATTTAAAAAATTACTATTTTATAATCTGAATATTGGAGGAGGTAATGAATAAACAGTTAATTTGCCATAAAGAAAGTTATAATTTTTTTATATTATGTCTTGAAATATAAAATTTCTCTTCTAAAACATACAAATATAAAAATAAAAAGGATTGGGAACAATCATCATCACAAAGGGAAATTTCTAAAAATTTTGTCTTTTAAAAATAAATTTTTTTTAAGTTTTTTTTTTGAGAATTCAAATCATTTCATTTTTTTAAAAACCAAAAATTTAATCCTTATTGACGATTGCGTTTAAATGTTCCTCAATGACTTCAGGGGTTAACTTTCTGAATACATTCTCCTTGGCCGAAATAAAACCAACCTCTATATCACTTGCTTTGAAATCAGTAGATAACACCTATTTTTAAACTAAGTTTTTGAAAACTTAAAACAACTACATTCTGCAAAGTGGAAATAGCCAATTGAATGGTTTCAGCATCATTAAATTCCTTTTTTAGCTCAGCCTTCTTTTTGAATTGCTTTTCCAAATAATTCACAGATTCTTGTTCTTTAACTCCTGCACTAACAGCCTTATATCCATAGAAATGTCCAGCTGGATCAACCTTATATAAAAGAGGTCCTTTTTCAACATCGATTCCGCATAATATGGTTTCTTTTTCCAGCAAAAATTAAATAATTAGCTTAGTTGTAAATAAATAAATATATATATATCTTACCAACTCCAAGAGGTCTAGTGAAGGCTTTTTGAGTGTATAGTTGCGCGACATCAGCCAATCGAGTAGCCAGACCATCGATGGAAATGGTGTGTCCTTGAATTATATTAGAAATGATTGTTTTTCCAAAAAAAATTACCATTTTCGTTATAGTATTCATAGGCTTCTTGTCTTGCTCGAGAAACAACTGCTTTCGCATCAGCTTTTTATTCAGAGATCAATCAAAAATGCATATGAGCCAAAAATAATTAATCAAAAAAATTTTAGTTAAGAAATACGCAAAATTCCTGTAGTCAAAGCTCCGATCCCTTCAGTAATATTAAAGATATTCGTGACAGAAGACTCATCAATCAATTTATCCTTAAATTCATTATATAATCTCTATATAAAATGCTAATTTATTACTGGAACTCGCTTTTCTGTGCATACTACAACACAATTTTTCCCCTTGACACCAATAGAAGTCAACCCTGATGTTTTGATGGCTTTAAAGGCGTATTCTTGGATTAAAAATGTTATAATTTCTTAAGAAGAAGGCTATTTGCATTACCAACTTGATATAATCTTCCTTCTGGAGAAAAAATGGTTATTTGGTATTCGTGACCCTGAGATGCCATTAGGAAATTTCAAATTTTACCACTTTTTGCTAAAATTGGCTTTTTAAATAAAATAAAGATATTAATTAAGGGTTTCTATTTTGTTTCGAATAAGAAATCGAAAGGTCTTTTAAAATAAATGAAATTAATTCAAATTGTTATTTCTTTTTTAAAAAATCAGAAAGAATGGGATTGATTATTTTCAACAGTTCCACTGCACTTTTGTAGTAAATCGTCTCTTTTTGGTTGTAAATTTTGGCGTTTTCGAAAATCCTTCTTATATCTTCAGCAAAGACCTCTTTATCATTTCCATAATAATTGTTCTTCATTCTTTCTTCTATTGTTTTGATGTCTAATTATTTCATTTTTTAATATACACAGAAATTCATTTATTTTAAATATACCAATAGGTTTTTTTATAATTTCATAGTAATCAGGAACGAGAATGGCATCTACAGGTTCTAAAAACGGCCAAGACTATTAAAATAATTAATTTTTTTTTTAAAACAATTCATACATTTTTATTTTTTCTCAGAAGAGAAATAATATTTTGGCATTGGCTTGAGAAATTTTCAAAGGGATCTATTTCACTTACTTCTTTTGTAGAATCCATCAAATCAAGACCTGAAACTTCTATAAAAAATCAGAATTAAAACAAAAAACAAACCATATATTTTTATTTTTAATAACTCATTCCTTCAATCTCAGAAACATCCTCTACTGGAAAATCATTGAAATCAATCCCTGGAAAAACCTTTTCATTTATACAAAGGCTTTTTATTATTTCAGTCACGAACTAGATCAATATAGATATAAATAATCATGAAAAATATTAATACAGTATTACATCTTTTTGTTTCAAAATATGTTTTGAGATTTTATCGTAATTAATGCTTTCATGAACCCTGCCTTCCATAAAAGTTCCACCATCATATTCTTTGATTCTTCCTTTCCAAAGTTCTTCATCAAATTTTATCTCCTTGGAAAATCCTTGTTTTTTGAAATAACCTAAAAAATGTTAAATGATTCTATAAAAAATCAATGCCTATGGCTGAATTGTCTGCATAAGTTAGCAAAACTCTGATTTTTTGTTGTTGCATTCTCTCTTTATATTTATTCATTAGTCTTGTGCCATAGCCTTTGATTTGCTGGGTTGGTGAAATTGCCAAAAAAACAACTTCAGCAAAACTTTGTTCTTGAAAAATTCGATAACAGATTCCTCCAACAATTTCCTTTTTATTTTTAAGGATGACCATGCTTTGATGATTTGGGTTGAACATGAGCCTAACAATATATTCTTTGGGCATCCTCGGCAATTGTTTTGAGAAAATGTTTTTCAAATCAATTAAAAATTTCATGGACTCACGTGATTTGTCGTTAGATACGACCAAGTATTGAATCAAACCATCTTCTTCTTCCTTTTTAATTAGATGATCTCTTTTTGAAAATCCCAATCCAACTTTACTCTAAAAGGTTTTATAATTTGCTTTGTGAAAAAAAAAAATACTTTATCTGCAAGAGAGTTAATGAAGGCAAGAAGGTCTTGGTCAAGGGTGTTAGATGACATTAGATGGATAAAGCCAAATAGAAATAATTACATTTTTTTTCAAGGAGAAATGTCCTTAAATAGTTTTTCATTTAGACTCGAATTATTCGTTTAGCGGAAGAATTTAAATTCTTTGAATTTGATCTTCTTTATTTTATAATTCATTGGTTTTTTTATTTAAATTAATTTGGCCGATTGCAATCGTAATGTCGTCACTTTTTCCTCCATTAAAACGATACCCATACTCCCAAGCCCTTTGGGCGAAAGGGGAATTATGAGACCTATTTAAAATTTATTTTTCAAATTTTTTAGAAAAAAATATAAAAATAAACTTGTCTAATGAGAGCCGATAAGCCAAATTGCCCAATTCCAAACAAACCTTTTTAATGTCATTTATTTTTCTTGATTCATTGACTTCTTTTTGTAAAATTTCCATTATCATTTCGTTGTCTACGTTGTCGAACAAACCATCGGAACCAACCACAACGATATCCATATCATTCACTTCATGAATTTGAGGAATTGCGCTTGTCGGGGAATCTCCCGGATTACCAATCTGATATGGGAAATTAAATCCTTTAGTTTGTTCAGGAGATTTGTAAACAAGAAACAATTGATTTTTATTTTCTTGGAAACTATAAAAAATATCATTCTTTTAAAACTTTTGCAAAAAAAAAACCTAAAAATCATATAGCCTGAATCTCCAATATAGGCAGAATTCAGAATGGCCTTATTTTTTTCGAGAGTTACAATGCATAAAGTGCTGGTTAATATGAAATATATTAAACTAATTCATATCTAAATTATTATTTTTACCTCGATCCTTGGCTTTTTGTTTGATCAGCTGCTGCTACAATCAATTCTTTCGGTTCAGATATATAAAATGATGTCTCTTTTTCCCAATATTTTTTAACACTAAAAAAGTTGAATTTAGATTTTTGGTAAGAAATGCAACTTTTGACATAATTCCCTTGAATATTTTGCTGGATCAATCCCAACCTCATTCCATCCACCAACTCCATCAGCTATTGCTAATATACTATCATGTATGATATTAAAAAATCCCAAAATTCAAAATTTTGTAAATTATTTATTATTAAGACTTCTCATCAACAAAGTATGAGTCTTCCCCTCCTTTTTCTCTTTTTGATGGATGAGGAATTACCGATAATCCATAAATAAAATGATTTTGGTAGGAATGTTCCTTGTTGATATTAGACTCGAAAGTTGTTGGTTCAACGGATAAAGCGATTTGTCTCCTTAAAGTCAAGACTATCAGACTCAAAATTAGGAGATATTCTGTGGGATTTTTAAGAATAGATGAAATAAAATACTTCGATTCATTATTCAAAAGTTTAGAGCTTCAGGGGGTTGGGAAACTAAATTTTTTATTTAAAAATTAAATTTTTAAGTTTATTTTAAGCCCTTTTATTTAAGGGGTATAATCAAACTATATAAGTTTTATTATATTTTGGTATACTACTCACAAAAACTTGCAAATTTCATTCTGGGAGACTCTAAATTCAATGTTCATAAGGTTTTCAGATGCTTCAGAAAGGGGTTTAAGGAGGAATTGTTTCTGAAAGCGGAGAGAATTTATGAGAAAGAAATTGATGTTGTCACTATTTTACAGAGATTACAGGAAATCGAAAAACACTAATTGGTTTTACTTAATGATAAACAGGTGGCGTTGTTTGCTGGCCAGATGTCATGTTTACTTTCCAAGAAGCAGATCCACCATCCTTGCTGAACTGTTTTCCCCTTCAAATTCTAGATGAATGAACATGTATATTGATTCTTTTGTTTTTTCTATCTTTTTTTTGGGATTCACAAGCCAAAAGTATTAAAAATGCGGTTTACCTGTTTGATTGTTGCAGTCTCCATAATTTTAAAGCCAGCTTTATGATATTATATTGTGGTTCAAAGGATCTACATCTTGGTTTGAAAATCTTTGCAGGTGGAGGAGAGCAGCTGATTTGGCTGGCAGAGTTTGAGGGGAGAAATGCTCTGGGGAGGTCTTTTTCTGTGTTGGACATTTGAAGAAGAAGAATTGGATTTTTTCATTTTTTAAACTCAAAGATTATTCATTTTTTTTATATCAATTTCTTCTTTGTTTAATGTTTATTATTAAAGAACTTTTCATTCCCATATGTTTCCTCATGACTTATCTTTAAAAAACATTGAATCATTTCTTCATTCTTTGATTTTTCTTGATTGAAAACTTCTAAACAATAATAATAATCGATATTCATAAAATATTTGATGAATTTTCGAAAAATTTCTGGCTTAAAAGATTGAGATTGTTCATAAATTAAAAAAGAGACCAATCCACCCGATGTTATTATTTCTGTTTTGTTAAGATCTGGCACTAATTCTAGTAATTTTTCAAACTCCCTGAAATATCCTTTGCATATGCAAATCAAAAGGAGTTTTGAATCTTTTAATATTTCATAAGCAAATTTTGGCCCTATTGCAGATATCAAATCTTCAAATCCAAATAAATCCTCTTTTTTCAGTTTTTCCGCCAGATTATCCTGAAAAGCTTGACATTTTTTCCTTTCTTTCCGCAAAATATCCTCCCAAAAAATGCCCTTTTTTTTTTGGACTTGAGGTTTTAATTCTTTATACATTTGCAAACAAATTCTTAAAATCTTATAAGTCCTTTGCAGATAAAATACCAAAATCTCGAATTTTTCAAAATCTGATTTAAAAAAATTAAATAATTTTATTTTTAATGCCGCAACAAAAAAGCTCGAAAGTTTTTATAGAAAATAAATTTAATAAATGAAATTTTTTAAAAATCAAATAATTTATAAAATTCAAAAGTTCTCCTTCGAACAGAAAAAACCCAATCTAAAAAATCTTGTATGAGTGGTAAACCAATATCAAAAAAACTCTTTCCTACATTTAAAAAATGACATTGATGTTTTAAAATTCGCAGAGGACGATTCACAATATTCCGAGGGAGAAGGTTGGATTCATTGGTTTTGTAGTTTAGAAGATCATCATTTCTTTTGTGAGATTGAAGAAGAATATGTTCGAGATAATTTTAATCTATATGGTTTAAAGGAGCGATTCAATCATTACAAGTATGAGTTTTTTTTTTTTAAAGCAATTTTTTCATTTCTTATAGCGAATGTTTGGATATGATTTTATCATCTCAGGTGCCAGATGATGAAGATTTAGAGGATGAAAAGTAAAAGAATTTTGGAATTTCAACATAAATAAAATGCTGATGCTTTTTTTTAGATTTCTAGAATTATATCAAGAAGCTGCTGATCTTTATGGTCTCATCCATACTCGATTTATCTTAACTCCAAAGGGTAGAAAATTAAAATAAAAAAGGAAATTTCCTATCAATATAATTAAAGGTCTAGCAATCATGAAAGAAAAATTTTTAATGGGAAAATTCGGGGTTTGTCCACGAGTTCTTTGTGAAAGACAGAACGTCATACCGATTGGGTTATCAGAAATCTTGCGAACTTCGAGAGTCAAGGTTTTTTAATTTTTATTTTGGGAAAAAATGAATTTTTTGTGATTTTGATAAATACCCCAAATTATCTCATCAACACTGCAGATTTATTGTCCCAGATGTGAGGATGTTTATGCTCCGAAGAAGAAGTTCCAAGATGTGGATGGGGCTTATTTTGGCTGTTCATTCCCGCATATTTTGATGCAAGTAATTATTTGCTTTCGTGTTTGTAGCCATTCGTTTTTATTTCAAGACATTTCCAGAAATTGCTCCGACGATGACTGTAGATATGGTGTATATCCCAAGGATTTATGGGTTCAAAATCTTTAAAAAGAAAGGATCCAAATACAATGAAGATAATAAAAAATCTGAAGAAATATCATTTTATTCTGAGCAAAATTTAAAAAAAATGAAAGGTTCTTTAAAAAAAAAATGATCCTTTAAATTTTTAATGTTCTTTCGCTCTTTTTAGAAAATAGAATGATCAACGAAACCAACAAGCCATTAATTTAGGATAAATGCTAAATCATTAACATAAACAATCCGATGCTGATCCTATTATTATGAAAATTTTTTGTTTATTCTTTAAAAAAAATAATTTTGAATCTATTATTTATTTATGATTTTTGATTTATTTTTTAAGTCAATAATCGACTCATTCAATATATTTAATGAATTTATTTTTTTTTGGAAAAAAATTAAAATCTATTGGTTTTATGGTCTTTTTAATTTTTTTTTTTGTTGTTTAAATGAGTTTAAATGATTCTTGAATACTTTTGGGTGAAGGTTTCATTGTAGATTCCCATATCATTCTGGACTAAATTGTAATTCAATTTGTTATAAAACCCAACATTCTTGTCCGAGCAATCCAAAATCACCTTATACACCTTTTCTTCCTCATTTCCGATTCTGGTTAGGCATTCCACAATAATTTTGCCCAGGTTCTTGCCTCTGACATTCGTGTCAACAACAATATCTTCAATATGTCCAATTTTCCCCAAATTCCTTAAGATCTTTTTCTCAATGATTATCGTTCCAGCACCAACAACTTTATTCGTTTTTCTTTCAACTGCCACAATGATCAGATGCAAATTTGGAGAAGATTTAATGGATCTCAAGACCCTGGAGAAATCTTCAAATGAAACGCCTACGATTTTGGTTAGTTGACCTAAAACTGTAAAGAAGCCATTATGGTAATCTTGCTCTTCCAATTCTCTAACAAGAATATCTTCAGTGGAATAAAATTTGAAGTATTTCGAGAAATCTCTTTGGGGATGAGGATGCAATTGGGAGGAGAGAGAACAGAGTCTATTCATTTTTTTTTTCCCTGAATTTGTTGTTTTGGTAAATTTTTATTTTATATTTATAATTTTCTGTTCGCAAAAGCTTTAATAATTTTATTTTTGATCATCTAGCTCACTACCACCAATTTTTTTTTTTTTTTTTGTCTTAACGATTTTTCTCACTGCCGTTCTTTCAATATTTTCCGAATTTAGTATTATCCGTTGACTAAATAAAACTTCCTTCAAGTAGTTTTGCTTATTTTGAGGCAAAGATGAAAGAAGATCTTGGAATTTCTGTGGATTTTTTTGCTTTAAATCCGCGATAGCTAATTTAAAATATTCGAACTCATCAATTTGTTTTATTTTCGTGGTGAATGAATCTAAAATATTTTTGGCTTCAAACTTCAAAAATGGCTTTAATTTGAAATTTTAATGGAGGAACCTCTGGATTTTCATTCCCCATGAACATGAAATCTTCATCTTCTTCTTCTGATTCCATTTCTTGATCGTCTGTGAAATTTTCTGAATTCAAAAAATTGACTCCTCCTTGTTCCCTTTGAAATTTGGAATTTTTACTTAATTACACTATTTTTTTTTACTCAAATTTCAATAAATCTTCCAAATATCTGTTTTCACTTGTTCTCTTTTTCCTATCTGTTTTTTCTTGACTTTTCTGCATCATGAGAAATGTAATCATCATTTCCAATAAAAACACCATCTTTTCAGAGAAAAATGTATTTTCTTTGCTTAAAAATGGACTCAAACCAATGACGAATATCTATTTAATTTCAAAAACATTAAATGGTCCAAAAATACTTTTCTATCATAAAGTGTCGTATAAATCTGAGGCTGCAGAATAATTTGTAAAGTATAGTTCAATTGGTTATTTTTTTCAAGAATTTCCTTGGTGATAGCTAAATTGCATGAAAAACCGGAAATGAATATTCCCAAAATGTTGGCTTTCAAGAAATTATGAATTGTATTGGCAGTTTGTAATCTTTCCAGAGATTTCATATAGATTCGTTCGTATTGGATAATATTTAAAATAGAGGAGAAATTCTATTTCGCTTCCTTCAATAAAATTCATTTAAAATTAAATTAAAACCTGAAGAACTAATTGTAAAATCAAGACTCCCTCCAAATGATTAGCTTCATTAGCATTTGGATTTGTTGAAAACATTGCCTGAATTCCTATTCCGATCATCTTTTTGAATAAAAACTATGTTTTAATATTTTTATTGAAGCTTACGAATTCTATGTTATTTGCATTATTTAAAAAAACTGATTCTCCAAACAGCAAATACCCATTCAAAATCTGGAATAAAGTCCCCAAAATTCCTTTTCTGTTTTCAAAAATATTCTGAAAATATGGGAACAAAGCTTCCATAGAACTTGGTATGCTCTTTTTTTTAAGAATTTGGCCAAGAATTATTGCAAGGATGTCCTCAACAAACTCCATATTATTTCTATTGAGATGTTCATAAATGGGAAAAATGATTTTTTCAATTTGTGGATAGAAAGTCATAATATAATTGTTTTGCTCTACAAAAGTTCGAATAATGTTGAAACATTTGACAATGATAATGCCATTTGAACCATTTACTTCATTTTTCAAGTCCTGAGCTAATCTTGTAACAATTCCTTCTAAAATCAGCAATGGTTTTTCCTCCAAAGTGCTAATCTTTTTGGAGAAATTTCTTTTAAAAATATTAGTTATTTAATGAAGATGAAATATAATTTTCACTTTATGATGTCTTGCAATAAATCGAAAAATTGGATGTATTTGATATTCGCGATCAACGGAATTAAGTGAGTGATGAGGTCTTGGAGTAGAATAGAATTTCGTTTCTTCAAATTTTCATCATCGAAAATATTCTGAAGACATTCAATTGATTGTAAACATAATGCTTTTTCGTTTTCAGTCTTGAGTTCCAAATTTTCCAATAAAAATGTGATATATTTTTTATAATATTCTCTTTTATCTGGGCTTTGGAAAATAAACCCCAAATAATTGCTGATTAATAAAGATAATCTTAATTTTATCAAATCTAATTAATTCATTATTTATTAATAAATAATAAAATATTTTTACTTGATAAAGAAAAGTTCAGCAAAACATTAGCAAATTTCACAAGCAGAACTTCGATTTGAAGACTAATTTATTAATAAAGTAAACAAAGCTTTATAATATTTAGAATTACATTATTTCAGGTCTTTTCTTAATTAAATGACTCAATATGGACAAAATTAGAAAACATGTTTCTACCTTTATTTCAACACCAATTGATGAAATAAAAATGGAATTTTGACAAAGTTTGGCAATTTGTTCTGAAAGAGTGATTTCAGTATTGTTTTTCAACGACTCCTCCAACACTTCGTTTATTAATGAAAAAGTAAATGTCAAAGCCCCATCAATATGCATGCAAATCAGTTCCAATGATTGGGCAGCCAGAGATTTATAACTTTCTGTGATCTTTTGAAAAATAAAAAAATATTAAATAATGAAAAGAAATTTTATTTTATTAACGTGCTTATCACAAATATCATAAGTTAAGGCCACGAATTCCTCAGGCGAATTCTTTAGATTTTCAAGTTCATGCATGTTAATGCAAAGAAATGGAAAAATTGCGTGAATGATCAAACTTTTAAATAATTAAAATGATTAAAAATGATAAATGCTCCTAACTCTGTTTTATATTGAAAAATAATCTGAAAGCAATCAATTTGGAGAATGCCCTTGTTGACGAAATTCAACATTTTTATTAAGCAAAATTCGTTTTTTTTATGTTCAATGAAAGATTGAAAATTTGATGAGTTCGTAATGCAAAACGTCAACAAGCTTTTAATCGAAAGTAGTACAATGGCATTGATGTTACTGGCGAAGGTGCTTCGCAGTTGATTAATTTCCGAAAAATTCGCATAAAAGATATTCATTAATTTGATAAACCAATCGAAAACTTTTCCTTTAATTTCATTGATGTTTTCATCAAGCAGATTGACCCCGCAAGTGCTAATGACACAATCTTTCCCTTGCTTATTTGAGTTAAGATGTATTGCTAAAATTTGATTGAAAATCTGGAATAAAATTTGTTCTGAAGTCAAGCTTAATAAAATAAAGTTATTTCTTTCATTTATTTTCATTTCATTAAATTTGTTCGAGAAGCTGAAAAACAAATCAATCCATATTTTCAAAATGTCTAAACTAGAATTTTACGTAATTATTTTTATAATGGGAAATGAGGTACTTGTATATAATTATTTGGATCTCCACATTCAACTCCTGAATATTCGAAAAAACCGATGGGGTATTTGTATTGTTTTGCACCTCAATTATTTTAAGAGCCAAATTAGAAAAGTTATTTGAAATGTTGGCCAGAAGCTTATTACTACATTGGATTAATGGGGTGAAAGTTTCTTTATATAAAAGGATTATCGAGTTTAAATTGTTTGAAGATGTTAATATGGCTTGTAATGTGAGCAATGAAGCTAAATTTTCCGTATAATTCTCAGAATTTAAAGCTTCTATGATGTTTGGGAACAAATTAGCCTTGATGGTATCACCTACATAATTATTTGTAAAGAAAAACAAACAATGTTTATTACTGAGATCTTTAGAAAGCAAAGTCATTAAGCCATTTTTCAAATTTTGCTTGTGTTTCACTAAGATTTTTTCCTCCTTCAAACACTGAAAAATTAGATTAGCGACATTCACAAACCAAATATCGGAAATTTCGAGGCTGCATAGTTTTTGCTTGATAAAATAATTCAAGTAAACAATCGCAGAATCCTTTAATTCTTCTAAAAAATATGGTTTAACCCTTTTTTTTTTTAAAAGGAACCTTTTGTGGTTTTCGAAACAATGATTTCTGCTAATATCGAAAAAAATGTGTCGTTTTTTGAATTCGCGAATAAATTTAATTGGATTTCAGCCTCTTTTCTAATTGTTTGATCAAGAGAAGTGAACAATTTCTCTAATAAAAGCCTTAATTCATTCGATTGTTCTTGCATATCCATTTCCAATTTTTCGTCAAATAATTGATAAAATTTCAAAACAAATATTGTTTTCCAAAAATAATTTTTTTTTTTTTAATTTTCACTTTTTCTATTAAATTTCAGATTTTTAAATTCGTCAAAAAATAAAGCATAAAAGAATTTTAATATTGTATTTTTGCAAAAAAATCTGTAGATAAAATAAATTAAATTAAACACTTTTATTTTTATCAAGAATTGAGCTTGTCTCATTAAATCTCAAGGTCTTATTCATTTTGTTTAGTTTCCTATTCATCATCTTTGCCACACTGTTGGGGTTTTCAAAATTTAGCAATTTATTGAGAAAATTTTGTTCGGTGGATATTCCTTTTACATTAGAAGAAAATTTCTTTTTGACATCAAGGAATTTTTTATGAAGAGACATTTTCTTCAATTCTTCACTTTCAAACTGAGCAATAGCGAGGTTTTCAGGATTGAATTTCTTATTTGAAATTGAATTCTGCAAAAAATTATAAATGGTGTCATAGGTTTTGTCATAAGACTCGATTGTGCTCATTGTTGAAGTTTTCGTTATAAGATTTTTTTTTTCTGTGTTAAGAGGATGGTCTTGTATAAAATTTGGAATTCTTTTGTGTTTTGGCAAAATGAAAAATTTCTCCATCTCAATAAAGTTCTTCATTCTTTTTTGGCTCAATTTGTTTTTTTCTTGGATGAATTCTTTCATATAATCTAATGATTTTTCTTCTGTTATGATTCTTCTTTGAAATTCCTTTAAATTTTTCATGATTTTGTTTGTTTTTAAGAGTTAAATACTTTTTTATTTAAGAAAAACAATTCTCCATCATTAGATAGACATTGAATAGAACTTTGTCTTGGAATTTCTTTCAAAAGTTCTTCTTCTCCGAAAAAATTTCCTTCTGAATAAATTCCCAACTTTTTATTATTTATTTTATGAAAAAAATTGAAATAATACTTCAAATGGTCTGATGAAATAAAAGTCAGATTTTTTGGGAACATTTATGATAAATCTATTGAATTCGTCATTTTCATGATCAAACACATCATCTGAATTGATCTCCTGATAAATCTTTATGTTTTTTACAACCTATGCGGCGGATTAATCAAAGAATTAAAACAAAACTACTTTAAATTCACCCTTTCTTATAAAATATATCCCTTTCGGCATTTCCCCTTCAATATACACAAATTGCTTTCTAATGATTTTCATAGGCTCTGCTTGGTAAAAAAGCTTTTTCACTGAGTTAAAAGTCCAATCACTAAATAACTTCATTGAAGCTAGAAATTCAATGTTTTCATATAATTTTCTTTGTTCTTTCTTTTCTAAATTTTTCTTTTAATATTTATTATCCCAATGAAATTAAAATTACTCAGTATTCGGTCAAAAGCATTTTTATCGAAAACTCCAAAATGACAATTTTGTTTGCAAATAATCGTAGCTGCTCTCGGTTTTTTATCCAATAAAGCTAACTCTCCAAAAGAAGCCCCGTTGGTTAAAGTCTTCACTTCTGTCAAAACTAAAACAGTTTTCACTTCTTTTTTTGAATCCTCTTCCAATTGTTTAGGAATATTTACCCAAATTCCAATTGAACCCTTTAAAATTATATAAAATGTGGTTCCCACACTTCCAATTTCAAAAAGTGTTTCTCCTTTTTTCATGGATTGATAAGTCATAAATTTGCAGATTTGTTCCTTTGTATCATTATCATATTTTTGGAAAAAATCAACATTTTCAACGCTTTTTACTAACAGATTAATTTCGTTAAGGCTTCTATGGTCTGTAGGTTTTTGGAGGACAAGAATTGCTAACTTAAAATCTATAAAATCTATATTTATATAGCTAAAGACCTCTTGCAATTGAGAAACTGTCAAAGACTCCATTTCCAACTTTTTCATTTTGGATAGTATCTCATTATTGGTGTTCGTTTTGGTTTCGTTTTTCATATCTTTTATAAAAGAAAATCGAGGGTCTTGTTGTAAAGCGCCAAAACTCATTGAACTTTTATTGGTGCAGGATCTCAATGAAGGAGATTTTAACTCATCAACTATTTAAGAAATTTCAGAGAAAACTAGTTTTTCAAAGAAATACAATGCATTAAAGTTGACATCCTGAAACTTGGAGTTTTTGGAGATCTGCAAGTCGGAGAAGTAAGAGAAACAAGGCTTTTTTCTCCAGAAATTGAGCTTATATTTTTTGTCGATTTTCTGGTGAAAGGAATGGAACCATTGAAAGGGCATGATTGACGATTCATAAATTAGAACTGACAAAAATTTTATCAATTTTTATTAATTTTGAAAAATTCTTTATGTTCAAAAATAATTATTAAAAAAAAATTAATTTTGATTGTGAAACTTCTTTTTTTCAAAAAAGCGATTTTTTATTAAAAAAATCTATTGACAATA
>Ga0302186_10000800_pt1 | contig 27270 bp, 35 predicted proteins | sample II_Bog_E1_2_FD_198782 | JGI IMG/M metagenome (GOLD analysis project Ga0302186, IMG submission 198782) | Peat permafrost microbial communities from Stordalen Mire near Abisko, Sweden - II_Bog_E1_1 | ecosystem: Environmental > Terrestrial > Soil > Wetlands > Peat | place: Sweden: Abisko... | reverse complement strand
AAATTTTAATTTTAATTTTAATTAAATTTTTTAATTAAGCAAAAAAGTTTTTTTTTTTAAAAACTAATTTTGCCAAGTTGTTTTGTTGTATAATATAATGAATTTTGAAATTTTTTTAAATGTAATATTATAAAAAAAATTTATCGCTATTTTTTGTTTAAAAATATTTCATAATAAACATTTTATTTTTCATTTTATGGGCATATGTCTTTGTTTAAATGGGGAATCAGAAAAATCCCAATATTTAATGATTAAAGGAGAGAATAAAAGATTTTTGCCAGAATTTCCAGGAGCTCCAAACTCCAATAAAGGAATGCCACGCATTCCTTCCAAAAACTTGAATAACAATTTATTAGATGAAACAGGAGGCAAAAATACTCCTGCTGCATTAATGTATTATAATGAAGAAAGTCTTTCTGCAAACAATTCAAATTCAAATAAAGAAGAGAAAAAACCTCCTGCCTTCGAGCATTTTAATATTAAAAAAGTAATTGGAAAAGGTTCATATGGTCGAGTTCTTTTGGTCGAAAAAAAAGACACTGGTTATAATAAAAAAAGGGCTTATTCAAATATTTTAAAAAATATAAAGGAAAATTTTATGCAATGAAGGTGATAAAAAAAAATGATATTGAAAAAAGAAATCAAAAACTGAATACAAAAACGGAACGAAACATTTTAGGAAAAATGGATAGTCCTTTTCTTGTTAAATTAAAATACGCGTTTCAAAACAATGATAAATTGTATATGGTAATGGAATTCATGCGAGGGGGTCAACAAAACAAAATGAAGATAATTTGATAAAATAATTTGAATTTAGGAGAGCTGTTCTATCATATAAAGAAGCTGAGTTACATTGATGAAACTATAACAAGATTTTATCTGGCTGAAATTATACTGGGGCTAGAATATCTCCATAAAAACAATGTTATATACAGGTCAAAGAATAAATTATTTAAGTGGGCATATATGAATATAAATCTAGAGATTTGAAGCCTGAAAATGTTCTTCTAGATGAATATGGACACATAAAACTCGCTGATTTCGGAATTTCCAAAGAAGGAGTTGCTTGTTTAATTTAACCATATTTTCCTCATTTTTTTATTTAAATTTCTTAAGTTGGAGAGAAAACCTATACTTTTTGTGGGACTCCTGAATATTTGGCACCTGAGATCTTGTTAGGGAAAGGTCATGATAAAAGTGTTGATTGGTGGAGCCTTGTATTTATAATAAAAATAATTTTTTTTAATATAATCTGAATAGGGATGTTTGCTTTATGAAATGTTAACAGGATTGCCTCCTTTTGAAAGCAAAGACAAAATGACTTTATACAATAAAATTTTGGAAGCAATTAAACTCTTTTTGATTTTTCAATCTTATTAGAATTTATCTTTAGAAACCAGTTGAAATGAAGCCTTATTTCTCTGATGAAGCGTCTTCGATTCTTCAAGCTTTACTTTGTCAAAATGTAAAATTATTTTTTTTTTAATTCAAAACATATTTATTATTTGAGAATTTAGCCAAATGTTCGATTAGGCTCTTCAAATGAAGACGCAGATGAAATTAAGAAACACAGCTTTTTCAAGAATTGGAATTGGGAACTTTCTGCTGAAAAAAGGATCCCCACCCCTTTTAAACCAGAATTTTCTGGAATTAATGACTTGAAGTTTTTTGATGAGGTTTCCATCTTTAAAGAAAAAAAAAACATTTAATTTTAAGAGGATTACCAATGAAATTCCTAAAGATTCTCCTGTCTATACGAAATTTGGTGTGAGATACGATCTTTATTCAAATTTTACTTTTACCAGAAAGTAATTTTATTATAATTTTATTTCGCTTATTTTCATATTTTTTTTTTCTAAATTCAGAGAAATAATTTCTGGGGGTTCTGGAAATGATAATAATGATTATTTGAATAATGGAAGCATCTTTATGAAAAATTAACGAGTATTTTTTCACATATTTTGTTGTTTTATTTTATTTATTTAATAATATTAAAAAAATTTGGTGAAATAAACAAAGCAACTAAATGAAGCAAATTTTATAAATTTATATAAAACTCTAAAAATTATGCAGACTTCCTTTTCAAAAGTTATCTATTGACCTTCTTCGCCAATTCAATGATCTTCAAATTGCTCGGTAATGGCAAATTCACCATTTCTGGATTTTCCACATTTTCCTTCTCCTCCTGTTTATTTTCCCAATAACAGGAAATGTATTGTTTCAAATGCTTATTTTCATTATGTAGATGAAAAACCACAAATTCCATTTCTTTGCATTTGCGAATCCATGCTTCGTTTGATTTTAATAAATTTTCTTCCCCCAAATAATTTTCCTTTCCAGTTTTTTTCTCTTTGAGCACAAGTAATGCGTTCCTCTCTATTTCCGATATCCTATTATTTAACTCGATGATCAACCTCACCATCAAATCAGTTTCATCATCGCTTGCTTTTTTATCATTTTTTAAGACATTTTGTTCAAAGTTAACTTTTAAATCATTGTATTTTTTGAGGACATCTTGTTTTTCAACTTGTTTTTGCATGAGTTTTTCATTGAATTCCCTCTCGTTTTTCCTTATAAGCTCAATTAATCTGGCATTTTCCTTTTCTAAATCTAGAATTTTTCCCATATACCTTTTTTCCTTTTCCTTAAAATCCAAAATTTCCTTTTTTAATCGAAACACCTCCTCATTCTTTTCGTTATAGGACCCGTTATTTTTGAACACCTCATTTGCCGATTTGACATTTTGGTTTTGGTTGATCTCCTTAAAACCCATATGACTCATCATTTTGTTTTGAAAACTGCCAGATTTCAATCTTTCCTCTAATGATGCAGTGTTGGCGAGAGTCGTTACTTTGCTATCAACTCCACCGTTCACAATTTTTAAAGGAGATTTAGAAGGAATGGGCGATTTTTCAGGGATTTTCTCCACAATGTTGTTAAAGTATTTAAAAGAATTTTTCATATGTTCGTTAGAAGAGGTTTGATTCTGCCAATCAGGTAGTTTGTTAATTAAAATGAGATTTATAAAGGGGAATTTTATTAATTTTTTATTATTTGTTACAATTATAGGCATTTTTTGGTTTTATGGGCCTAAATTTAATGAAAAATTACATCATTTCATATAATTTTCTTTTCTGTCAACGTTTATTTTCATTTTTGATACAATCATCAAATAAAAATGAGAGGAATTTCATTAATGTATTTTTTATTTTTATGGGCATTTACAAATGATAAAAAAAAGAGAATCTAATTTTCATTTAATTTTTTGTTCAACGTTTATTTTCATTTTTCAAGGCCTTCATCATAAGTTCCTGTCCCCTTTAATTCAAACTCTAGGACATTCCCTTCCTCGACAAGAATTTTGTATTTGCATTTATACAAAATGTTTTTTTTGGGCTAAAATATGTATTTCCAAAATAGAAAAATAAAATAAAAGACAAATAATAAATAATAAATTACTCTAAAATTGATCAAAATGCATTCAGGATTCAGATTCTTGAAATTATTGTCATCTACTGTATAATCTGAAGGTAATGCTTTTCCGTATGGAACACAATTCATTGGAATAGAAGGTCCACTTATCACTCCATCAGTTCTTGAAAATTCGAAAACTGTAGGATCGTCAGTTTTTATTTCATTTTCGAATTCCAATTTGGTCTTTGTGGCAAACCCAACAAGTCCTTTTTGAGGGAATTTCACATAAAGTAGTTTCCATTTGCCCGGGACCTTCGTTTTATTTACCAGGAAAAGGCTCAAAGTTTTATAATTTTTAATATGGACAGTTCCAAAATCTCTCATTTCAGCTGCTTCTTCTTTCCCTTCAAATCCAGTATTATTGATTATCAGAATGGGACGGAGAAGTTCGGCTTTTAGAATAATATTTTGAGAATCTCCATTGCTGAAATTTATCAATAAATTCCCTGATTGATACATTCTTTGAGTTAAAGCCCAAAGATTGGTTTCGCTAGGTTTCGGAGCTTGAAAGGCGATTTTTAATTCAAGATTTGTGTTTTCTGCTAGATTGAAGCTTTGATTTGATGATGATAATTCATATTTTAATGGAGAATTTGTATAAGTTGAAATGATCTTAAAAGGTCCATCCAATGATAAACTGAAAATAAGATTCGTACGGAATTGGTTGACCAAACAAAGGGTTCTGACTTCCTTTTGACTGTCCATAAATGACCATTTTTCAAAAGCAACAGCCAATGAACCATCCAATTGAAAAGCTTTATCAATATGAAGACTGGGTTGAATAGAAAAAGCTTGAGTGGAAACAACGAGATCCTGCAAATTGTTGCTATCAAATTTTTGCTCTTGGGAAACAAGACGAGGCTCGGCAATGAGAATTGCTTTATATTCTCCAAGATTGCTGCTTGTGAAAGTCAAAGTGAAGTTTTCTACTTTTCTGCCTTGAATTATCGCTTTCCTAATGAAAATAATTTAGAAAAATTGTTTAAAAAGATCCCTCTCATTGTTTATATTAAAACTCAACTCCAACAATAGAAAAAAACATAAAAAACAATAAAAAAAATTAATTATTAAGGATTACTTTGGCTCAATAGTTATTTGACTATCTTCATTAGATGGAGGCTTTTGAGGAGTCCATTCTAAATGTGTAAGTTCTTCTGTTCCTGGGTTCGGCATACCAAAATTGATTTCAAAGAAGTCCCTATCTTCATACATTTTAGTTGATAATTCATAGATTTTCCATTCTAAAGGCAACATTTAAAACAAATAATATCCCGTTTTAAAATACCAATTTCCATATCCTTAGGTCCAGTATTCGATACCTTAAATTTCTTTACAGTGGGTCCTTGATTTCTCAAGACATTTCCAACATTGACCTCCGGATATTCTCCTTTAAAACTGACCCCAACTTGATTCGGTGTTACTATTATTGGGCTTCCTTTAACATTAATCAACACTGGGAATTTAAACGGTTCCAATCCTTTTATATCAATTATTAAAGTGTCTTCATACATCCCACAAATATCATTAAATATTGTTACAACCACCTCCACTTCCTGATAAGCATCAAGACTTCCTTCGTTTGGCTCGCAAACCACCGCTATTCCTTTGTTATTTTGTAGGAAGAACTTCTGATCTTTGGAAAGTTTCCTCTCTTGATTCAAAGCCTTCCCTGCTTCCGAAATGAAATTTTCAGTCTTTTCTAAATGATCATTTAATAACATTGGGCATTTCTCAGCTAAAGATTCTTGTTTCAAGCTGGTTTTTCTAATTGAGCTTCTTATGCTGCTTTTAAATGTTAGACTTTTGTTGGCATTTGTTATATGTTTTTTGGGTGAATTCAAAGGTGATATACTCTTGAAAAACAAAGGTTCATACTTCTCAGCAATTATTTTGAATGTGGTTTTTATTCCGGATGTGTTTTTTATGATGAATTTGGCTTGTTTCGCTTGGTTGATTCTACACCTCATGAATTCCAGCTTTTCCAATTTCGGGTTTATCATAACTTCAATGCTATCATCAAGCATGGAACTGCTCATATCTGGTCCTCCTTTGGATTTTTTCAAGGAGGTGGTCAATTTCGTAGTTCTTCTTCTAGAACCTCCCAGTGTGTTTCTTTTCGAGGTGTTTTTTTTAGAGCCGGCCATGCTGACTTTTCGACTAGGAGAATTAGTGAAACTAGATTTGGTTTCATCGAATTTTGCGTGTCTTTCTTTTTTATCATCTTTTTCGACTTTTTCTTCATTAATGGAAATTTTCTTGGCTTGAAATTGCCTCTCAATTTTTGTTAAAATCTTCCCATCCTCGTCTTCTAATTGTTCCATTGTGACACTTAATCCAAATATCTGTGTGTTGATTTCGAAACCCAGGGGGTATTCCAAGCCATCGCAATCACAAATCAACAATTCTTCAAGTTTGCCTCCTAATAATGGTTTAATGAACACTTTGATAGGTAAATCTGATTTAGGGGGGATGATTCCTTCCTGAGGCTCGAAATTTATTTGGATATTTGGTTTTTCGATGGACTCCCATTTGAATTTTGTCGGGATGTTACCCAGATTTTGCAGTTTCATTTGTTGAGGGTGCAATGAAGCGATTTCATAAATGTTTCCAGCATAAAGACAATCAAAATCCATTTTAAATCGGTTCAAACTCAAATGAGTATTCTGAATCTCAGCGAATAATTCAATTATTAGACTTTCTCCATTCCTCACAAGACATTCTATCAATTCTCGTACAGTTTCCGGATCTTGAGATTTATAACTTATTGTAATCTTCCTGGTTTGAAGCGGGGCTAAAACAAATGCCGAAGGATCGAAGAAAATCTTTTGGTCAGGGTCTATTGGAATATCTGTGAAGGTCAGAGAGGCTCTAGATTTGTTTTCTGAGGGTTCGGGAAGGATGGAAAAATTGATTTTTAGAGATTTTGCATTCCTGAAGAGGAGAGAAGCTGGGATTTCACTCAGGTTCTGAACTTCCAATTTGAATTCACCTGAACTACCTGCTTTGATTAAGCCAAAATTGATTCTTGGGTTGTTAAATTTGATTTTAGGGCCGATGAAATTTGCTATAATCTACTAAAATATTAATCTTTTTCTTAAATTTATTAAAAAACCTCGAATGATAAAGGGTTTCCATATTCATTTTCCAGGATGAAAACTAATTTCTTGTTATTTCCTGTAGATGTGCTTGAAAAACTGATGACAACTTCCATTTGAGAGTTTTTTTCAATTATTCCTTTAGCATTCCCTTCAATGTTACATATCATGCTATCATCACTTTTCCAAAAGAGCTTGCAATTATAATTCACACTAATATCGGATAAATTTCTTATCACGAAAAACTTTTTATATTCCTTCATGAAATGCAAATCATCAGGATAAACATAAAATTGAGGACTGATCTCCAAACTGCAAAATCTAACATTGCCCACCAATTCCATTTCATAATAAGTGATAGATGGTCTTGCTAAATTGCTTCCTACATATCCTGGCCCCACTTTTTCTTGCATTAAGGCTTTTATTGATTCCGGAGGGTTTCTTATAGCTTCAACTGGCACATCATCAATTATAAGGCAAGCGTATTCATAATAAAGAAAAGGTTGTTCCCCCATAAATTCGAGTTTAAAGATGATCTCGGCCTCTGAATCGAACACCCCTTGTTTTGGTGTAACTTGGAAAGAATGAGTCTCATTTTCATCCAAACTTAATTTATTATCTTTGTTTCTATTTTTGAAGAGACCCCAATGATATTTCACCTTAACCTTCGTCAAATTCTTTATGGTAATGCTACGAGACATGACTTTTCTAGGGATCGCATCATCAAAATATAATGTTTTTAAATCCTGTTCTTGAAATTTTATCGTGTTCTCATCGAGAGATGTTATACTTAATTCAACCATATTAGCCTGTCCCTTCAAAACATAAGTGGCATTTGTTAGATTATCACAGGCTAAAAGAACTTTTTCCTCTAAAATGCCTTCTTTTGTGGGCTGGAAGTTAATGAAAATTTCATGAGTTTGGTTTTTTTGCACGTAAAATTCGGCTGGGAAAATAGTAAAATTTGTTAATTTGATGACTTCGGTTGTCTGTTTGAGATCATCTTCCTCCTTCTCGCAAAAAAACTTAAAACCACCATCACCACCCTTATTAATTGTCCGAAATACCATGTCAACTCGATCGCCCACCCAACAACTCAAACAATCTAAAATTCCTGGCAAATTCAATTTGGGAGATTCCTTTCGAGCCTTTACCAATATCTAAAAATCATCATCTAAATATTAAAATTAATGGGGAAATTAAAAACCTGGAATGCATCTTCCTCTGTTATCACATTGATAGCATCATCAAAGACTGATAGAGATGAGGCATAAAAGCGAACTCTTAATCTTGCTGACATCCCTGGAGCTATGCAACTATTTCCCAAAGGATATTTGATTTCTTGAATGGAAAATTCAGACCTTTTTATCATTTTAATCTAAATATACTGGGAAAAATTTACAAGGCAGGGGGCAAACATTTGATTTTCCTCAATTTATCACTCACATTAGTCAATGTTACTTCGATTTCATATACACAATTTATCATATAATCTGTAAAAATCACTTCTTTGGGAATCACGCGAAAAGGACTCCCTTGATGGTTCACTGGTTGAAGTATCCCCTTTGAGAAATGTTTTTAGAAGAAATAAAAACTGATTTACTGGCTTTTCGATAATCGATTTGATAGTTATAATCGGGTTTTCGGCAACATAACGAGGGTTCTTTAAAAAATTAATTCGCTTGTTCATATTTCGGATGATCTTGTGGTTTAATAATTTATCATTTTCATTCATCGCGTTGAGGTAGGAGGCGGTTTTGTACTTATTGCTCTTCTGCTTGAATTCAGAACTTTCGAGAGATTCTTCAGTCATTAGAAATGAAATTTGGGGGTTTTGAGATTTTCTTCCGAAAAAATTAAAAATTAAAGCAGTTTCTAATTTTTGCTCTAAGAAAACTTTAGAAAAAAATAATATTTAAAATTTTGAAATTTTTTTATTTATTAAATTATCAATTTTTTGATATATTCAAATTGTGAAATTAAATAAAAATGTATTGATTTTTTCCATGTTAAGTTTTCATATAAAAAAGTCTGGAATTCCTAGATTTTAAAATTTTTCTTAAAAAAATCAGATAAAACCTTATTCTCATCTTTGATTTCAAATTGAAAATGATTAGGAACCTCCTCAAATTAGCCCAATGTTTCTCCGAGCACAAGCCGACCCAAATTTCCTTTCAGACCATTGATCATGTGGCAACTATCACTTTAAACAATCCAGCTAAGCGTAATGCCATAAGTCATCAGGTTCTCACAGAGATAAACGATTGTCTGAATCAAATAGGAGGTTCTTTTGAAAAAGACCGCACTCCCATTGCAGTGATCTTGAAATCCACCGGTCCTGTTTTCAGTGCAGGGCACAACCTCATGGAATTGAAGTCCTACAACAAAACCCAACGTCAACAGCTATTTGATTTCTGTTCCTTGGTGATGAAAAAACTCAAGAACACACATCAACCAGTCATTGCTCAAGTAAATGGTAATGCAGCGGCTGCAGGATGTCAATTGGTTGCCTCATGCGATATGGTTATTTGCACTAAAAAATCCACGTTTTCTTTACCAGGGGTAAAGTCTGGGCTTTTTTGCACTACCCCAGCGGTGGCTGTATCAAGAGCGATGAATTCCAAAAAAAAAGTTTTTGAAATGTTGGTGACTGGAGATCAAATAACTGCGGAAGAAGCTTATAGATATGGATTGGTGAATCACGTTGTGGAAGAGGACAAGTTAGAGGAGGAAACTATGAAATTGATAGAGAAAATTAGGGGACATAGCGCCGAGGTGATTAGCTTGGGAAAATTAGCGTATTATAAACAATTGGAAATGGACAAGTCTGAAGATGCTTACTGTTTGGCAGGGGCTAAAATGGTGGAGAATTTGGAGAAGGAAGATTGCACGGAGGGGATTGAAGCGTTTTTGCAGAAGAGGAAGCCCGTCTTCGGGAAGAAAACCCACAAAAATTAATTGAGTTATAAATTAAGATTTTTTTTTTGCTCGAAGAGAAATTGATAGTAAAATTATGAATTTTTAAAAGAGATTATAAAATGACAAGAAGAAAACCTTTAGAAAAATGACAAGGAAAAACATCCAATTATTCAAAAAAAACCAAGGAAAAATGAAAATAAAAAAATTTTAATTTTCGATCCAAACTCAATCCTGATTGAGATTTATAAAATTCATATCGAACTTAAGAAAAAAACAATAAAATAAAATTTTTTCAAATAAAAATGCAGTCTATTTCTTTCCTTATCAAACTTTTCCTCCTCGTTTTCCTCTTAACGATCTCGCAAGCCCAAGTCGTTTGTTCCGAAGACGAGTTGATTCGAGAATTACGAGAAGACATTGACGATAACGGCAAACTTGACTGTTTACGTGTGTCTTTAAGTCCAATGGATCAAGATGAAACCGAAGAACAAAAGACCAGACGTATAGCTTCTCAATGGGACAGTGATTGTTCTTTCGAGGCAGAAAACACAGGTTTTTTTTCTTTTTATTTCCAAGCCAAATTAACATCATAATTTAAATTATCAGGTGAAGGCGATTGGTTTCAAAAACTTCAACAGAATTATGGACTTAAGAAGGGGCTTGTAGATGTTAACGGAAATGCTGTCGATCGAGATTTTGCAGATCAAGCTGATATGTGCGAGATAATAAGAGCCTTGATTGCTTCAGGGAAAATCGATGGAGCCGGAGATGATGTCACCAATCTCAATGTGGATGTTGTCGATAATATCAGTTGCGTGGGGGGAGATGGTAAAGAATTTTTTTAAGAGTTTGTTTTTTTTTGGATAAAATTGTTATTAAGGCCAAACCAAGGTTTGCGCTGCCACTGCTGGATCTTTCGCTAATAAAAAAATGTGGTATATTTTGCTTGATGGAAACGTGATGCAATTCGGAGGGAAACCCAAATTTAGTGTTTCTGCAGATTCAAAATAGAAAATATATATTGCTTAAAAGAAAAATTGAACTTAAGAAAAATTAAAAAAAAAAGAATTTGTTTTTGGAAATGAAGTTTTTTTTTTAAGAAAATGAAATTAAAAAATATATAAAATTTGAATCAAAAAACGTTTTTAAAAAAAATATTTATATTTTCTTCCCCAATTTTTCAATCCTAACTTAATTATTTCTTAGTCGAAATTTTAAAAACTAAAAATAATTATACAGAAAAATTAAAAAAAATATTCTTTAAATCAAACCACAATAATCTTTAAAATAATTATTTATTTTTTGCATCCATCTTTCAAAAAAAAGTTCGTCATAACCAATATTTTCTCTTAAAAACTGATAATAATCTTGATAGTTTATCTTACTAAATATCTCCTCATTTTTGCAAATGGCTAATCCGCAAAGTTCAAGCCAAGCGCAATTAAAATCCATTTTCCTTTCATTGACAGCCTCATTTTGTCTTGGAATAATGTAGAAAACCTTCCCTTTTTCAGCAATCATCATATTATGAGCGATATTTTCTTCACATAATAAGCTTAAAATTATTGCAACCGTATCTCCCATGAGATTAATTAGACTTTCCTCATTAATTTCATCTATAGTTTTAATCATTAAACACCTTATTGGATATTCCTCAATTATGTATATATCAATTTGTAAATTTTGCTTATCTTGGAAAGGTATTTGTAAGTTAAAAGAGGCCATTAATTTGTTCGGAGCACTTTCAATTGGAAAAGCCTTTGTTTCATGAAATAATTCATTAACAAAAACGAGGTGAAAATGCAAATGATTTATTGAAGAGTATCCCCCCAAACTATTGAACCCAATTCTTAAAGTTTTGCTGGAGCTTTGAAAAAAATCCATTATTCTTAAAACTGCAGCCAAAGCATCAGAATCCATTTTTTGCGGGAGTTTGTCATGCAAAAATGGCACAATTAATGAATGGTATTTGCAAATCGGCGACTTGTTCACGATTGCAAAATGGTCGAATTGTTTAAAATTTTCCTTCATAAAATTTGTCTCGCAGCTCATTTGAGGATCATGCTTAAATCCAAACAAAATCTCATCACAAGCGATTTTCTCGAAATTAAAGTTATTGTCATCGAAATTTTGGTCAATCGGAGTTATCTTAGTCGCGTTTTCGTGGATTTTTCCCAATCTTTTCTTTTTCAATAATTCACCATTAAAAAACGCCCGAAACTCATTTTCAAGTTCCTTGAAATCCGCTTCCTCCCAAGAATTAAAAAAAACGGACTTCCCCTTTGATTCCCAGGATTCCTTGAGAATTTCCTTTAAAATCATCATTTTTTAAATAAGTTCGGACGTTCCTTTTCTTATAATTAAAAAACAAATTATTAAATTTTGACTTGAATTTCCAAAATGTCCATCGATCGAGAAAACCTTGACTATAGAATGGAGCCCGAAGACCGGCTTCAAAATGAGCCTCTGATTTCTTTTGTCGACAACGATTTCGTGTTAAGTTTCCTCAACGATTACGATCATCCAGCAAAACCAAAGTATATCTCCTTTTTTAAAAAAAATATTGACTTTGCACATTTTTTAGTAGTTTTGAACATATACCTATGAATCCTCAGATGTTCCCTATGTCCCATGAAGGAGGACTCAATAATCAACCTCCAAACAATTTCCAGCCTGATCAATACAATAAATTTGCAGGAGATAATCCTTTTTTTAATCAAGGAGATTGTTTCGGATACCCACAAAATATCCAAAATCCGAATAATTTCCTGTTACAACAGCCACAACCTCAACAAATTTATGCCAATGGCATCAACGGAATACAACAGAAACCGAATTCCAAAGGAGATGAAAAATCAGCACCCGTTTTCAACGCTCAAACTCTCGCTTATTCAGAGAATTTCAACCCAAGGTCATATATTAAAAATACTTATATCAATAAGATCAACAACTTGATGTCAAATTCATTGAATGAGTTCAAGGCAAATGAGGAGAAAAAGTAAAAGAAGTTTTTGGCAATATTTAAAGATTTCTATTTCGAACAGAAAAGTCATGATTAAAATCGAACCGAATTTAAAGCTGAACTCAAAGAATGCAGTTAGTTCAGCGGGTTCGAATAAACAAATGAAAGAGGAAGATATCGACTTTTCGAAAATGAGCGAACTTGGTATTTTTTATAATAAGATTCATCAATTAATTTAATTTCTTTCCCCAGACAAACTCAACTTGAAACTCAAAAGAAACAGAGAATCTGCTCGAAACAGTCGAAAAAGAAAGAAAATTTATATCGACCTTTTGGAATCAAAGGTCACAGAATTAAGTGATGAATTGATGATTGCGAAAAAAGGTTTAGAGACAAATGCGATGAATTTCTCTAAGATGAGTTCACAATCAAGAATTGTTTGAATTTTTTATTATTTTTTAGTAATTAATTGATTTTTATAGATGAACAATTTGGTCATGGAAAGACAGGCGCTTTTTGAGAAGTTGGATAAAGGAATAATGAACCATTTGGACGAAAACGAAATAAGTTTGTTGATTGATTCTTTAAGATTGCGATTAGGAGCGTCTGGAAAGGATAGAATCAATGTTTTAAACTTCTTCTTCAAAAAAATCTTCAATCTGTTTTTGCCTCCTTATATAAGATATTTGCTTTGGGTGTCTTTGCTTGGTAAGAAATTAGGAAAATAATAAGTTATAATGAATTTGTCATTTAGATAAAGATATATTTAGTGAAGAGTTTTTGAAAAATGATATTAAATTGGAAGAAAATGATGGGACGAACATTTTAAACAAATATCCAATGTCTGAGAGTTTCAAAAAAATTATACCAAAATACAAAAAAAAATTCCTTGCTTCATATTCAAGAGTAGGAAGGTTTTCAATTAAATTTTTAGAAAGTATCATAATTATTGTTATCTTTAGTATAATTGACTCTATGTCTAAAATGAAGGAGGATCTCTTTAAAGAGACCAATAACTTGGAAAACATTTTAGATGAATTCAGGAATGTGTTTAAACCAAGAGATATCGGTTCCTTCTTATTGGATGTAGAACAAGTTGGTTTTTTTTAAATTATTTATTAATAATTTTTTTTTAAAAAAGAACAAAAGCTGCAAATTGTATTCTTCATACAATCTTTTCTTTAAAAAAGATAAGGTAAATTCGAAATAAACAACATATCTCCTATAATCAAAATTAAAAGGATTCCGATTCCATTCAATTAGATGAAGATTATGAAGATATAGATCCGAAGGAGGAATATGAAGATGATGATGAAGAGGAAACCAAATATAAGGGAATTTCAGAAAACACTCTGGAACAAGTCAACGGCAATATAGAAAAAGAGCCAAGTACCACGAAATCTGGGAAGCCAAACAAACGCAAGAAAAGACACACGGAAAGTGACGATGACCTTTAATTCATGTCTAATTTTTTTTAAATAAAATCAAGCTTCTATTAAGCTTTTCATATTTTAAAAATCTAAACACAAATAATCAAATCCTTTTAAAATTTCAAAGTCCTTTATTGTATATTTATTATTTTTCTTTTTAGAAATTACAATTCACCACATTCAGATATAAGCACAGCCATTTTGGGTCTGCTATTCGGTCCGACAGGTGTATTTTCTATTTTTCTAACTGTTAACATTGAGGAACTATCAAGAACCTTCCCAAAAACAACATGTTTATTATCAAGCCAGTCGCATTTATTGCATGTGATGAAAAATTGGGATCCATTTGTATTTTTCCCCATATTTGCCATAGATAATAACCCCGGTTCTGTATGTTTCAATTCGAAGTTCTCATCTTCGAAATTTTCACCATACATACTCATTTGTCCAGTTCCATCGTTCTTTTTTAAAAATTAATATAAATTCATAAATATCTTTACAATACCATGAGAAAGTCCCCCCCTTGAATCATAAAATCTTTAACAACCCGATGAAAGGAACATCCTTTAAAACCAGCTGGCTTATCAAACATTCTAAATTATAAAAATTACAAATATTGTTTTTTTAATTAGACCTGAATTCTCCGGTGCATAATTGAAGGAAATTCTCTGCCGTTCTTGGGACTACATCCGCAAAAAGCTCCATTTTTATTCGGCCGACTGGAAAACCTCCGATTGCTATATCAAAGAAAACAATTGGATTGTTGAGGTTCCGAAGTTGGCTCGCCATATGTAATTAATTTTTTGAATTTTTTTTTAATTATTAGGTATTTTTTTTCATTTTCATTAACACTTATTTTTAGAAAACAAATAATATGAAATTTTTTTTTTAAATAAATACTTTCCGTCATCGCTTTTTTATTTTGTGTTTTGATTTTAAAGATTAAAAAAAAAATAATTTTTCATTCACCAAAAATATAAAAAAAAAAAATTTTTAGGGATTTCAAAATAAAAGACAAAACTTATCAAAATTTTAATTCTATTATTTCGATTATTGTTTTTCCTCCTCGATCACTTCTTCAATAATCACCTCGTTTTTCTTGCTTTTGTTGTCTTTGGAAACCTGAAGAGGAAACTCGATGTGGATTTTTTGGGCGTTTTGAGATTCGAAGAAATGCTTGGTGATTGGATTTTCTTCTTTTGATTTATTCAGATCAAGTTTTTTAAGATCCCCTTCAAATTTCTTTAATTCTTCAGAAAGCTTCATTTGATCGATTTTTTGTTTTTGAAGCTCTTTCTTTTGTTGCATGTCAGGCAAAAAAATTCTATTTTTAATAATTTTAAGCATTTATTTTATGAAATTTTTCAAATTTTAACGTTTTGTATTCTTCCCTTCCCTTTTCAAGGGCCTTGAAAAAATTATCAAATCCGAATCCAGTTAAAGAAGACACTGATACATACTAAAAAATAAAATTTCTTAAATATTAAAAAAAAAAAATGTATATAAAAACGTTCAAATCTTTATAGAATTCATCTAAGGAAAGACATAAAGATCGACTTAAAACTGATAAATACGATTCTTCTTGATGCACAGCATTCTAAATAAACTTAATGAAGAGAAATATAGATAGTAGAAAAACCAAATATTGATCATAATCAGTCAACCAAGTCACCAATTTATCAGAGTTTTCCACGTCGCATTTATTAAAAACCACAACCATAGGCAATTTGCATTTATAAAATATACTACAACAAAATAACATGTTTGACATAAAGGTGTTCGGATTTTGGCACCTTACACTGTCAACAACATAGATTAAAACCTAAATTTTTTTAAATTCCCCAAAAAATCACAAAATTATAAACAGTGGGCAATGAATAAGCCAAGGCGTTGGTGATAATTGACCCAGAAGCTGACCACGTGAACACTTCAATTTGTCCTGGGGTGTCAACGCATAAAAAACTAAATAACAAATAATTTCATTCATTCAATAAAAGTCAAAAAATAATTTTTTAACCTAAAGTCATTTTTATTATTTTCCACTTCCGTAAGCACTTCATTGAATCTCGCAGCATATAAATTCAATGATGTCATTATAGCTCCATTCGGCCCCAATCCATATGAAGTCATTAGTTCTTTATAATTGATAGTTTTTCTTATGTCTATTTGGGGCGTGTAGGGCAGATATAGAACCCCAGGATCCAAATTTATCATAAAGCTTGGTTTCTCAATTGATTTATTGCCGAGAATTTGGCTGAACAATTGCTTTTTTAGGAAAAATTATGAAGGATTCAGAATTTTTTCTAACCTGCATAAAGGTGCTTTTTCCGCTTCCCGCCATTCCAATGACTATAACACAAAGGGGGTCTGAATCCATTATTAAGGGCTAGATTTTTTATAATTAATTATAATTTTTGTAGACGCCAAAATTTAAAATACTTGAAAACATAAATTTCAAAGAAAACTTGAATTATGATCAGAAAATCACCTTATATTGATGAAAATTATGCAACTCTTATGTCCTCGGATCTGAATTTAGTTCTCACTAATAACACCAATAATGCTTCAAATATCAATTTTGAAGAGAATTCGTTAAATTTTTCCAAGATGTCAGTCAAAAAAATGGACGAAGAAAAAAGTGGGACTTTTAATTCGTTGATAGAGGAAAAAACTCCAGAAAAAAATGAAAATCCCCTTATGAGAAAGAAGAAAATCGACACTGAACAACTATCCATCTTTAGTAAAAAATCCATATTTATTATTTTTTTAAAATATATAAAAAAGATAAAACATTCAATATGATGATGCAAGGAGCAAAGGAAAACACAAAAAAATTTGAAAATCCGAATTCAGCATTTACTTCTATAGTTAAATGCTCTGTTTGCGGTTCAAGACCCGAACAACCTCCAAATAATTTTTCCCCTGAACATTTTATTAAATGTCTGCTTTGTAAGACGAATGTATGTTGTCTTTGTATTTCAAAATGTTCAGAATGTGCAAAGACTTTATGCAAAATTTGTACTGTTGTGAAGTAAAAAATATCCTTTATTTTAACATTTTCTCTGACTTTTTTTAGTTATGATCAAAGCTTTGATAGGGTTTTATGTGTTGAATGTAACCTTAATAATAAATAAAAAAACCTTTTTTTTTGTTGTTGATTATTTTGCATTAAAATTTGATTTGAATGCAATTTTTCCCTTTAAAAAAAACGCCACAAAATTCCCCAAGGAAAGGCAATCAAAATTATTCAAAGGTTCATATTTTTGAGATTATTTTGACTGTTTAAGACATTTTGGGTCTCTTAGATAAATTCTTAGTGATTAAAACATAAGTTAAAAATAAATAAAGCCAAGTCCCATTTAAGTCTGTGAAAAATCGGTTTTGAATAAAACGAACAAGATGACTTTTAAAATTAGTTATGAAAATAATTAAAAAACAGTTTTTTTTCATTTAATTTTTTAATAAAAAATATGTTTGTTGTTTTTCTCATTCATTTATATTTTCGTAAATATATATAATTTTTTATTATTTATTTCTTTTTTCATAATATTTCGTTTGATAAAAACGCTCTAAAAAATTTGTAAATTTTTAAAACAACAATTTATTTATTTTGCATGAAAATTTGCTTATAATGCAAATGATGAAAAGGCAAGCCGATCTCTTAAACATTTATATTAAGTTTTAAAAGCTTTATTTTCCCATTCCAAAACCCCGACACCAAATATCGGTTCTTAGGTTCCCAGGCTACGCAGAGGCAACCAACATTCCCAATATCATCGAAAACATATTCCTTTATAATTTTTTTCTCCGTACAGTCCAACAAAATCAATTTCCCTCTTCCTTCGATCCCCGAGGAACAACCCATAGCAACAAGTCCATATTCTGGCAACACTGCCAAGCCTGTGATGGCAATGTTATTGTTTATAGTTGGGAACAAAGCGTTGAGTTTATAAGTGGAGTTATCATGTTCCAGTTGCCAGAATTTCAAGAATTTGTCTTCAGAGGAAGATAAAATGTATTGGACGTTTGAATAAGTGAACATTCTTAATCGATAAATGTAATGGCTATGAGCTACAATTTCGGTGAGCTTTTCCCCTCGGATATAGTTCCAAAATATGATCTTTTCGTTATCAGCACTTAAAATCCGTTTGTCATCATATTTCAAAATACTATAAATCACATGATGTCCATATACATGTTCATCCCTTATGGGAATGCTACGGATTTTCTTGAACCCCTTTTTCAAATGGAAAATCTCGATATAATGACTACACCCAGTAAACAAATAATTGCGTTTGTCATCGAACAAAATGCCCCATGTCATAAACTCCTTACCAGGAATAATCTTTATTAAAACCCATTTTGTCCGGGCTAATTTCTTCCATAAAATCACCGTGCATTCATCTCCGCTTGACGCCAAAATGCGCAATTTTTCAGAATATTGCAAGTTGCGGATCTTGCCTTTATGACCGATGAGTTTCTGCAATAATTGGAAGGATGGTACATCCCAAAGCTTAATGGAAAATTCGTTGTCATAGCTTCCAGTGGCCAAAATAGTCGGAGATATGAAGATCAAGTCACGAATGGCTTTATCATGAGCTACGAAGGATTTCTGTTCTTCGCAAACTACAGAAATCGGATCTTGGGATTGACGAAATATCATGCTTTTCCTAAGGATTTTGTCTTGTGATATATTAGAATGAGCTTTTTGCAGTGAAGAAGAATTTTGAAAAAAATTTATACAAAAAAATCGATGATTCTAAATTTATGATGAACGAAAAAAAAAAAATAGTATTTTGCGTGTTTTTTATTTTGCGTGTTTTTCGCATGAAAAAAAAAAAGGAAAAAAGAAATAAATTTTTTTTTTTTGGTGACCAAATTTTTTTGAGATTTTATAAATTTTTTTTGAAAAATAGAACCCATAAGATTATTTAAGGATCGAAGTATAAATAAAATTCAAAATTTGGAGATTTTTATCACAGAATTCAGCTCATAACGCTTTAATCTTTCGCCTTTTACTAAAGATTACCGTGGGCTGGGTTCACTATTTGTGATGTTTTTCTTTTTTTGCGGGACACACTCGTGTCCATCTTTCATATAACCAAAAGAAAAAAAATACTATCATTTTTTTGACATATTTAAAATTTTTTTACAAATCTAAACAAAATCTAACAAAAACCAAAAAAAAATTCAAAAAGGCTGTTTGGCCGCAATTCCATTATAAAAAAAAATACCAGGAGCATAATAAAAATTAAGCCTGCTTCCATAAAATAAAAAATGTTTAAATTTTTAGTTAAAAACCAGAGATTTTTCTTCGCAAATCGCAAAAGTTCATGCATTTTTTCTTTTAAACTCAAAGTGAAAAATTGCTCATAGTAAAAATATGGAAACCGAAGCATTACGAGGCCATACCAAGCTATGTGCGTCCGCAGAGTCGTGATCCTTATGAATATAAATTAAGAACGAAGGCTCAGGTGGATGAAGAACATAAAAAAAACCCTCCTTCTTTCGATTGCGAATGCCTTTTCACCTATCATAACTTTGCTGATGGCGTTTATGAAGACAGAGATCGAAGGGTGAGTCATTTTTAATAAAAATGGTAAAAATTAATGTTTAAGGTGAAAATTATAGTCGATATGAAAACAATGAATTTGACGAAGCTTCAAAAAGAGAGATTATTGCAATTATTGGGTCCAAGGTAAAAAAAAATTGTCTTTTAAGTCTTTTAGGTTGATATGAGATAATTTTTGAAAGATATAAAAAAGACAATGATAGAATGGTCTTGACTTGTGAGATGTATGCGAATCCCGATGAAAATGAAGGGAAGCTTCATGAAATGATAAAGGAATTATATTTAGAGGCCAAGAGAGCCCCATAATAAATTATTTTGTTCAAACAATTTGCAAAGTTGTCTAAATATACAAAATAATTTCCCCCCCCTCCCACCCAATCATATTTTTAAATATTTTATGAAATGGGAATTTCACAAAATGATTTTTTGATGAAATAAATTTCATATTAATTATTTTGATTTTTCCAAGAGGTTTTTTTGCTTTTTGATTTGAATAAATAAAAAGTTTTCAATACTTATTTGTATTTTTTTTTTTTAATTAAAAGAGTTTTAATATTAAATGAATATTTGTTCCAAAACAATAATATAATTAAATTTAAGGGCGAAAACCATAAAATTTGAATAAATTCCCCAAATTAATAACACATTTGTTGAGATAGTCCTGTATTTTTTGCTTGCAATTCATGTAAGCTGTCACGAGGCTTGGGTCCAACACCAAATCGATTTTTTCTTTATTATTTTTTATATAATTGCTATGATAAAAAAATTCAACTTTAGCATAATAAATCATTAATTTAATAATTTTACTCATAGTCGAACAAGTTTTTCAAATGTCTGAAATTTTGATATACTCGTTTTTCTTGCAAAATCTGAGTGACTTTCGATTTGCAATCAAACATAGGGCATTTTTCCTCTTTTAATCTAATTTGTCTTAATTTGGCTCCACAATTCTCATCTTGACAGACCGTAATACCCTCGTAATATCGATCTGTTGTTTCCTTTAAGTATTTGGATATCATGTTCAATAACACACCTTCGTTGAAGGGTTTGCTACACTATAATATGATATTTTATACTTTTTTTTTAAATAATTTTTTTCTTACAGGGCAATAAATTCCATAATTCTTTCGTTCAATGTCCCAAATTCCTTTGTAATTCTGTTCTTTTTTGCAATGGACACAAAAGACTTTCAACATGACTTTATCAAGGGTTCCTTGATTCGAAACATCCATTTCGTTTTCATCAGTGTTGAAAATTTGATTGTGAATGTGTTCTTTGTCACTTTTTTAGTTAATTAAAAAATTTAATGGTTTTTTCATTTTTTTCAAAAAAAGTACCTATTATTAAAAGATCTATATCTCGATCCATCTAACCCCAAACATTCGGCTACCGTTTCAGGTGATATTCCATCAATGTGCATGATAATTCTTGTAATCGGAGGCATTATTTGTTGATGTTTATAATAATCTATATCTATCTCCAGTTCCTGTTCTTTTTCTTTAAATTCTCTTGGATGATAGGCTCTTTCAGCAAGTTGTTTCTTTATAAAAATTATTTATTTTAATAAGAATTTTAAAATTTCTCTTACATTATCTCCTTTGCAAATCAAATAATGGATGAAATGTCCGATCAAATTAGCATCACTTTCCCCATTTTCTTTTAATCTTTTGGCCACAGCGACATGTGGTAAGCTTTTGCCTCCCGGATAATCATTCGGATGTTTAGTCAATTGTTTCGTCAATAAAAATTCCTTCAACGAACAATTCCCCTTAAGTTTTTCATCTATTACCACAAATAACTATTTATCCAGAAAAAATAGATATCTTACTTATTTTCTTCATTGACTCAATTATTTGGAAAATCACATCATCCTTATTCATTCCTGATAGAATTATGTCTAATATTGTCTGGCAAGTGTTTTTCGATAAATCACACCAATCTCTCCTCACCATATCCAACCCTTTCAATTCCTGCACAAAAATCGGCTCCAAGCTTGGATTGATCAATAAATTGCTCAAATTAACGATTTTTTTCGCTGCATATTTCTTCTTTTTCAAAAGCAACAACGGTTTGAAGACCCCATCGATATCAATTTCTAATTTTTTGTTCTTCGATAATTGATTGATTTCCTTTCTGATAGCAAACCCTATTTTCAAGGCATCTCCCAATTGATCACCATCACAATTTGAATTAATCATCATGGAATCTGTGTCTCCATAAATAACTTCATAACCCATCTTATCCCGAACCACAGCAACGGATTTTTCTAAGGTATCTCTACCTTTTTTTGTAATCAAAGCAGCAAGTGGTTTAGCATAGAATCGAGAACTTGAAAAACCCAGGCAACCATAAATTGAATTGGCGATGAGTTTCAAGGCCTTTTGTTTGATGTCGAGGTTCTGTTTCTCTTCGAAAGATTCAGCTTTCTTAAGGAGGTTTTTCACAGCACGACGTTTTTCAACTAAACTTCTAATGACTTTCGGCAAAATGCATTTATCCGTGTTCTCATCAATAGTGATAATGTCTTCAATTGAATCAATTTTTTCATCTTCACTGTCTTCATCTTTGTTTTCCTTATTATCTTTAGCTTCTTTGTTTTGTTTCTTGTCCTTTTTTTCATTGTTGGGTTTTGTTGTTGTCGTTTCTCGATGAAGCTTTTGTCTTATTTGATCCTCCAAAGAAATCGAGGGTCTTTTCACTGTAGTGAAACATATGTTAAATTCTTGAATCAATGATGGGTATAATGAATTAAAGTCTAAAAGGAGGATATATTTATCATAAAGACCCATTTTCGGCTCTAAGACCAACCCTCCAGCATACTTTTGTTTCTTTTTGCCTTGCTTTTCAATTTTTTCAAGATCTTCAAGAAGGCTCTTATCATCATGTTGATAAGAAAATTTATCAGGGAAGATGTAATTATGCTGATTGAACTCATGCATAAGTAACATTTCATTTCTTTCAGCTCTTGAATTTTGCAAGGATTTTATCCATAAATTGCCAGCTGTTGTAGTTAATTCCTTGGTTAAGGGCAAAATTTCCAATTTGTTCATAATTTCATTGGTCAAATAAGCATCAAAAGCTGTGCTTTCTATTAAATCAATCAACTTTTGTTGGTCATCAAACGCCGGAAGGTAATGTTCTGCTGCTATTATCTTTCTTTCCTTCCCTAAATGCACTCTGCTCAAATGTTCTATACTATAATCTGGCTCTCTGACCAATTCTCTTGCACTGAGATATGTATCACATAAAAGCCGACCCACAGTAGCATATCTTGTTTTAAATAGATTTGAATTTCCCTTGGGTGGTGCTATTTTCTGTAATCTACCCAACCTTGACCAATTATTCATCTTTTTATCTTGGATCCTCGAAAGGATTTTCTCAAATAAATTACTATAAAGATCATGTCCAATTAAAATATCAGGGTCCAAGGCATTTATTCTATTAATAAATAATTCCAATAAGCCATATTCATTCGGCACAATTTTCACATTGCGGTTTTGGCTTTTGAACCGAGCTTCAAGACCTGGAGGTAAAGGCTTGGTATCCAATTTTCGGATCAAAGAGAAAACTGAGGATCTACTTTGGTTTCTGCTGGAATTATCTAGGAAAACATCCTGAGTGAATAAGCATGAAATCATAATCAATTCTTGTTTCTTCGAACTTTCATGCTTCAAGGTTTTCAATGAAAAGGCCAGAGTTTTCAATGGAGGGGTAGGAATGTTCATTTCTTTTGAAATTATATGAACATTTTTCTTCTTTTCGACCAGAAATTCATATGGACACCATGATTTTCTGCCTTTTGCTGGCATATAATCATCTCGTTTAATCAAAAGCCATTGAGGACCACGGATCTTTCTTTTTAACATAAAAAGCTCCAATGCACTATGTGTAGTTCCCAAGACGTAATCAAAGGTTTTGCCTTTTAAATCATGAGGAAGAGCTGGGATTTCAAAGCCATACTTCAATAGGAAATAATCTCTTTCTTGATAAGAGATCGGCAATTCAAAGGCGTACTTTTTCTTCTTCATTTGCTTGATCCAGGTGAAGGAGAATTTGGAGAAATGTTTCTTTTTGATTTCCTCAACTTCTTGATTCATCGTTTTGAAATCGATGTTATCGTCTTCTCGTGGAGAAAGATAGATATTCCTTTGAATGTTCTTCACCATCACACAACAACTTTCATAGTTTTTGAAATTTTTATGAAGAACCTTATGGAAAATTTTAACAAATACATCAAATTATTAAATAATTGGTTTACTTTTCCAAATAAAAACACAATCCCTGGATAAGACATGGTATCTTCCCAAGCGTCGTAGTAATAAAAGAGAATGTTACCATCTTCATCTAAAATATCATTAAAATCCTTTGACATTTCGCTGCTTCCGTTTAAAAGAGCCTCTGAATTTGCATTAATATCATTCCATTTCTCATTTTCAATGCTCATCTTTTCAGGCACATTTTCTCTGATCACTGATTCAGGTTCTTGCTGCATTTGGATTGGTTGTTCAATTCCCTGTTCATGGATAATTGGAGGCTCTTCTATGATTTGAGAAGGTTTCGTTCGAGATAAATTCTCTGCTGTTTTGAAAGAAGCAAGTGTTTCTTGCTTGAAGATTTTCTTTTCCAAGGGTTTTTCGAATTGAGACTCTTCCTCAATTTGAATTGCATTTGAGAAAATTGGTTCTGGACTCTTGGGTTTAGTTTTTGGTTCAGAGGTGTTTTGGAGAGATTTTTGTTGTTCAGGCTTTTTCATAGGTTTGATTGCAATGTCATATTTATCTTTAGAGGCTTCCATCTTTGATTTATATATTTGATTGATGTTCTCTGATGGTTTGAGGTTGTTTTGATAATCATTTGTGATGTTTTTGGTTAAATTGGATTGAAAAATTCCTGGATTGTTATTGTTATCATTGAAACATTCATCGAAAAGAGAATCCATAAGGTTTTTGCTTTGATTTTCATCCATTTTGCTCGTTTTAATAGTTTCTTTGACCTTTTATATGAATTTATGATTTTTTTAAATGTTTTTAAATATGGTTTTAAAATTAACTTTTTTTGAATTTTGTGTATTTTGAGGAGCATTGCTCGGTTTCATAAAGGAATAAATAGGCATATTCCCTCCTGAATTTTTGGCCTTTTTCTTTTTATGAGTCACTTCCAATTCCTCCTCATATTCATCCTCCTCTTCATCATAATCTATAAAATGATAATTATACTTTAACAATTTTTTTTTTTTAATTTTACCATAATCGTCTTTCTCAATGAAATCATCATTTTCCTTTTCATCATCATTTTGATTGTTTTCTTCTTCTAAATTTTTCTCCTCCTTTATGAATTTATTTTTAAAAACCATTTCTTATATTGACAAACTTCATATTGCACACTTCTTCTAATGCCTGTGGTCTTCGCTCGAACCAGATCTTCCAAGGCTTTCGTTTTTCCTGAGGTAATTCCTGGTTTCTTAACTATTCTTCTTTGTGTTTCGGTGTTTTCTGATTCCATATTTTTTGTTTTGTGAAAATTTTGGCTAGAGTGTTAAAAAATTTATAACAAATTTTGAAAAAGGAAGCATAATTTATAGGGTTTGATTTTGGCGCGCACTTTTTGATTTGTTTTTTTTATTTGAAAAAATTATAAAAACATTAAAAAGGAGGCATAAATCTAAAATATAAATCGTCCTTTTTAAATGACAAACTCTTATGAAAGTTATTAAATTAAACTCTTATGGGATCTTTTTTGAATTTTTTGAAAGAAAGGCGGATTTTCCATTTCAAATTTATCCTTCCGGAAAAAAAAGAAAATTAATGTAATAAATGGCATTCCTTATTTAAATTCCTTTTTCGGTTTTTTTTCTCTCGGCTCTGAGGCATATGATATCCTCAACCCTTTTTTATCTTTTTTGCTAAACCTATATTCCTAATGAAAATTTTCAATAAATCCACCCAAAATCCTGTAATTTTTCTTACCTGTAGGGTATTTAAAGTGATGGTTGATTGTAAGGAATTCTCGAAATCAACAAAGCATAGATAAAATTCCCTGCCAGACTTAGTTTTTTTGGGGATTAATCTGACGGATTGAAAGCCAGGGAAAGGTCTAAAGATATCTGTAGGCGTGTTAAGAAGCATTGACAAAAAAAAAAATGGTTAAAAACAAAGAAAATGAAGCAAATACGTGCGACTTCTCGTTCAGTGGAATCGAAAGGAATGCCTGAAAGAAAATAAAAGCGGAAGTTAAATAAAAAACGGCCAAAAGAAAGGGTGTTTTTTGAAATTTTGTAAAGTGATTTTACCATCAACATAAAGAGAATTCGTTGCAGAAGAGGGAATCTTGAAAAGGGCTATACTACTAGTATTTGTTGCGTTGTTGGAGCCGCCTTGATAATTCGGTGGTACAAAATTCGAGTTCCCTAATGAAGCAATCGGAGCCTTAGATGCGGAATTGAGATCCAAATTGGAAGTGTAAATCGTATTGTTCGGGCCCAAGGAGCCGCCCATTGGAAGATTGGGACTAAAATTATAAGAAAACCAAAGAAAAATTAGAACGGTTTGAAGGAAAATGAAGTTTTTCGCGACAAAATTAAAACAAAAGCAGAGGTTATTTTCATAAACAAAGAAACAAACAAAGAAACGGGTTTAAGAAATTTAAAAAACTTCGAAAGGGGTTTACTTTGAATTAAAATCTGAAGCCATGAAGCCAGGGTTCATTTTCCTAATAAAAATATTCAAAAATTAATAAAAAAACCATTTTTTTTAATAAAAAAAGGATATTTATTTTACATATTATTTAGGTTCGATGGTATGGCATTTGAAGTTTGGGGCATGTTGTTGATGAAGGATTGTTGAGGGTTTTTCTGGAAATTTTGGGCAGGAATTCCAAATTCTATTATAATTTTATTCAAAATTTTTCCTCATTTTTTTTCAAAAACACGACCTGGATTTTCAAAATTGTTGAATCTTCCCATTTTTTCCAACAAAGGATCTAAAAAACATTCAAAAAACAAAATAAAATTTATACTATTACTAAACATTCTAGAAGTGATGTCCATTTCGTTCTCTGCGTTAGGGAAAAATGGAATTCTCGTGTTCTAATCAAAAATATGTCATTTTTAAAGTTTTTTTATAGTTTCAACGTTTTGTTGGAAATTCATGTTGCTTTGGATTTTGTTCGCAGACATGAAATTATCATTATATTCAGATTTTAAGAAATCGATGACTTTTTTTAAGGTATTTTAAAAAAATGGAATTTGAATTTTTAATCTTACTTATGCCTTGATGCATTTGATGATTTGGAAATTGGAAATTTTGCATGACTTTTTTAGCGTGGTCTGCAAATTCGAAGTTGAGAAAATCTATTTGGGAAACAAGCCTTGGAAAAAAATATAATTTTTGTTAAAATGATAAATTTACATCCCATTTTCATCAGAATAAAGAAAAGAGGCATTGTTGAACCCTTTGAAACCTTTGAAGTGACTTGAAAATTCCTCGATTGTCATTGAAGGAGGAATATTGTGAACAATCAATTTTTCAGACATTTCGAGTATTTTTGACTATTTAATGTTTTTTCTTTGGTTTTAATATTTATCTTTATTGAGTTTAAGAAATATTCAGAGTTTTCTTTGTTTTAATTTTTAAAAATGAAATTCCAAAAATTTCATTATAAAATATTTTATAAGTTTTCTTTTGCTTTTAAATTAAATTTTTTTTTATTAAAAATTTGATTTTTCAAAGTCGGAAAATAATATTTTTTTTCATATTTTTTTTTTTATTTAATTTTGATAAAAAAATAAGAAAAGCCAATTTAAATTTGAAAATTTATGTT
>Ga0302186_10000798_pt1 | contig 27287 bp, 17 predicted proteins | sample II_Bog_E1_2_FD_198782 | JGI IMG/M metagenome (GOLD analysis project Ga0302186, IMG submission 198782) | Peat permafrost microbial communities from Stordalen Mire near Abisko, Sweden - II_Bog_E1_1 | ecosystem: Environmental > Terrestrial > Soil > Wetlands > Peat | place: Sweden: Abisko... | reverse complement strand
AAATTATAAAAAAAAAATTTAATTAAATTGTTAGAAATCCATTTTTCAAAATGTTCTGATATTATATGCTTAAATTAATTTGCAACATTTGCACCCGTTGTGTATTGGTCTCTCATCACGAATGGGCATTTGGGCTTCTTTTTGTTTTAATAGACTGTTGAAGTCATTGCCCTTTTCTTTTTCCAAGACCTTTCCTCCTCTTTGCACTATAACCTTCTCATCATTAGGAGATAATCCTTCGACCTCAAGCAAAATCGTGTTCTCACAACTCAAAGCCGTTTCATCACAAGAAATCGTCATTTTGCATTGAAAATTGCTAATTTCATCCTTGAGGAAATTATTCAAAACTCCTGGATCATTTTCTATCAAATTCCAACTCATCACCTCATAAAACCTCAAGTCATTATTATTAGTTTTCACTAGGATTTTCGTGTCATCATCAGAAAAAGCTAGATAATTTATAGATTTACCTTCAATTTTCAATTTAATTCCACACATTCCAGACTCTGTCTCAATTAACGTCACTGATCCGTTGATATCACCAACTATAATTAAATCGCCTTTCTTGGAAAAACATAATGATGTTATTTCAACGAAATTGTTTTCAAAAGTTTTAAGCAAACCGTCCTTGACACTCCATAGTTTTATCGTCTTATCATCTGAGCCACTGATGATTTCCTCATCATATGTTGAAAAAGCTAGGATTTTCACATTATTAGTATGTCCTTTGAATTTTTTCATGAATTTCAAGTTCATTGCGTCCCATAAATCGATCTCAAAATCCTTAGAAACTGTTAAAAACATGCTGCTATTATGAGAAATCTCGCATTTCCTCTTATTTTTTAGGTCATTTAACACATTGCCGGATTTCGCTTCCCAAATTTTGATTGAATTATCACTAGATCCGCTTAAAATCATAGTTCCACAACGAGAAAAACAAGCTGAATTCACTGCTTTACTATGTCCTGTCAATGTCTTGAGAATTTTCCTTTCTTTCAAATCCCATACCTTGATAGTTTGATCAGCTGAAGTACTAATGGCAAACGATGAATTCGCAGATACATGGACACATCTGACCCAGGATGTATGTTCTTTGAAGCTTTGGATAATTTCTCCTGTATTTCTCATCCATAATTTTATTGAATAATCATCAGATCCACTTAATAAACATTGATTTTCCATTAGAAAAACCACAGAATTCACACCATTGGTATGTCCCTTCATGGTTTTGTCTATTTTACCCGAAAAACCTTCCCAAAGCTTTATGGTCATATCATCTGAAGCACTGGCAATGAAAGGCGGATTTTCATTAGAAATAGAAGCAAAATTCACCCATTTAGAATGACCTTCGAAAGTTGTCTTTAAAAGCCCGGTTTCAACAACCCAGAGTTTCATGGTTTTATCCCTTGAACAACTCAAAATATAATTTCCATCTGGAGAAAAACACACAAAATTGATGAAATCATTATGGGCTGAAATAATTAAAATCGGGGCATTTAAATTGAAATCCCAAATAATAATTTGTTTATCTTCAGAACAAGAAACAATCTTTTGATCGTCTGGGGAAATCGAAGCGTAAGTCACTGGTTTTTCATGTTTTTCGAAGATTTTCAACAATTTCCCACTTTTGACATCCCAAACTCGCACTGTGAAATCCTCAGAAGAACTCACGAAATATCTTCCATTGAGTGAAAAAACCACAGAATTCACACTTTTAGTATGTCCCTCATAATTTTTCAGCTTATTTTCTAAACCTCTATTGAAAATCTTTATAAAATCATCTTTCGAGCCGCTGACAATCAGATTATCATCGCTGGAAAATCTCACGCAAGCGATTTCACCTTGATTTCCTTCGAAATTCTGTAATAAATTCCCTGTGTTTCGATCCCATAATTTCACTAGACAATCTCTGGATCCGCTGATCAAAAGAAATCCATTATGAGAAAAACTCACCGAAATCACTGATTCTTTATGTCCTTCCATAATCTTTATAAGAGTTCCAGTGTTCCTGTCCCAAAGTCTTACTGTTTGATCCTGAGATCCACTTAGGAGAAAGTTTCCATCTGGAGAAAAGCAGGCTGAATTCACCCAATCAATATGACCTTTGAAGGTTTTATAGAGCTTTCTTCCAGATCCTTCCCAAATCTTCATAGTCTTATCTTTCGAACTCGTGAGGAAAGTGAAGCCATTATTTGAATAACTCACAGAAGTCACCCAATCGTTATGACAAATTAAGGTCTTCAAATGCTGCCAACCTGATTTCCCCCATATCCGCACCTTTCTATCCTTTGATCCCACTAAAATCCGTTTGGAATCAGGCGAAAAACAACCAGAAAGCAAAGAATTGCCGATTGATAGGGCTTTCAATAAATCTCCTTTGGATTTATCAAAGATCTTTGCATGACCATCTTCGGAACCTGTTAAAATCAAGAAATAATCAGGCGAAAATGTCGCGAAATTCACTGAATCGTGGTTCTTACCAAGTTCCTTTAATAATCTCCCAGTGAAAGTATCAAATATTTTGACAGTTTTATCTTTGCATCCACAAAGAATTTCTTGGTCATTATTAGAGAATTCTATGGAATTTATGGCAGTTCCAATCTTGATATCAGGCAAAATGCCGAAATTCACCTTTTCCAGAACTGTTCTTTGGAACAAAACATCATCTAATTTACAATTTCTCAAATTACAATCAGTTAAAACCGCATCTGTGAAATCGCAATTAATAAAGCAACCATCCCTGAGATTCGCGCCTTCGATCCTAATATTAGATAAATCCTCACCGAGAAACGATATATTGGCTGCTATTAGGATAGTTATCGCATTAGCACTGGCTCGAATAACCGCATTATTTGATTTCGGGCTTTTTATGAACATTTCAGTTTTAACTTCTTCGTTTTTCTCCATTTCGTTGTTTGATTTCTTGCCTTTAAAAATCACGCTTTTCAATCCTTTGAGAAAATCTCTTTCTTCTTTCACAAAAGCCACTAGAAATTTGATAAGACTTTCTTCTTTAATGAGGTTTCTAAGACCTAATAAATTAAAGCCCGATTTTGAGGTTTCAGCTACTATTAATTTCGCCACGAAATAGGTCTTTATACTATCATGTAAAAATCCTAAACTGACATTTTCTACAGGTATATTGCCTTTAACTTCTATATGCAAATCCATGGATCGAACCACTCCCATTAAGATCTGATTTTCTAAACAAGGGATATTCTTATCGAACTTATATTTCTCAAAGAAAAGCGCGCCTTTTTCTAGATTCAATTTAGTAGAATTCACTTTAAATAAGGTTTCCGCTAAGGAAAGTCCCGCTTCTATGATAAAAGTTCTGAAATCGAGATCATTTTTTAAATCGAATCTTTTCATTAATAAATCCTTGAATATCGGAGAAACTTTCGCTATAATAAATTCGATATATTTCTCAAATATACGGGCTCTAGTGATTTCCTCTTTTTCAGCCATTATCTGAGGAAAAACATCCAAAGTCATACGAAGCATATTAGAAGTCAACATGAAAGTCTTGAGGTTTTTCTCTTTGATATTTCTTTTGATTTCCTCGATTTTAGCCTCGAAAACCGTGTTTTCATAATATTTCTCAATATATTTCTCATAATTGAAATCCCATCGATTCAAAGGCAAGATAAATCTCTTGATAAAGCCTGAATCTTCTTCTTTGGGCTTAAAAAACCTTAGAAAATCGGTTTCTTTCTGGATTAACTCATTACGACAAGTTATTAGACATTTATTCATGTTATTATTGCCTAAATCCTCAAAGAACTTCTCTATGAAATTGATTTTACTCCCAACTTCATCGAAACTATCGATATAAAGTCTCACAGGATATTTGAAAATTCCTGAAAAAACAGTAAAATTTAGCATTTCCTCTTGATTTTTATCGATTTCCTGAATCAGCCATTTCCATCTAACCTTTAAATCCTCTTCTACTGCCAAATTCATATATATTGGTATAGGATCATCCATTTTCCAATGTTCTAGATTAGATAAATAGGCTTTTTGAAGAAAAGTGCTTTTTCCTGAGCCAGAAGCCCCCAAAAGGATAAAGACCCTTTCCTCAGAAGAAAAGAACTCTGAAATCTCAGCAAAAAGCTCGGTTTTCGATTCAAAATGAGGGAATATCTCAGGATCTAAGCTAGAAACCTTCAAATCGATATAATGAGGAGTTAGCGCTAAAAGACCTGGATTTAAGCCGAATAATTCCATATTGGAAATCGTTTTTTCATAGAGCTTTTTGATAAAACCTGAGAAATCAGGCTTTTCGGTTTTTTCCTCCTCTTCTTTGCCTATTTCCTGGAGTCTTTCCAGGCCTATTTCCACTGAGATTCGTTTTTTGGGGTCTGTTCGCCTTAAATCTTGATAAAGGAGATCCAAATTATGATGGAAGCTTTTTCCATAGCTGAAATTAAGGACTATTTCCTTGATAATAATGCCTAAGGAAAAAGCTGGGACTTTTGTTAGATCGATAATATCATCTTCAACACAATTTTTGACTTCATTAGGAGCATATATATCAGATATATAATATTGATGGATATATTTCACATCACAAGCTTCAAGTTGGACTTTGGACTTCCTACGAATCATTCCTGCTAAATCTATTAACATCCCTCGATAATTCAAACTATCATATAAAGTGTTTGCAGGCTTCAGATCCGTCATACAATATCCTTTATTCAGAAGCTTGAGGACTATCGAAAAAAGATGCAATAAATAGGCCTTTTGATGAGACCAATTATTGCAGAATATCGAGTTTTTCAGAAACACCTTCGAACCATCATATACCGAAACAAATTGAAGCATCGTATAGCCTTTAATATGATGATTCGAAAGGACCTTAGTTTCTTTGATTTCAGGTGGTTTTTTATCATTTTCCTTGACTTTTTTCTTTGAATTCACAGCTTTTTTCATAATTTTCGTTGCTTGTTGATCAGGAGATTCTAAATTTTCCTGTTCTTTTTGATTTTCTGGACTTTTCTCTGAAAACCCAAGATTTTCTTCATTAAATTCAATTATCTTCATATCATAAACAGCCGGACTAAAGATCAATCGACTTATATCTCCAGCCGAATAATCATTCCAAACGTTTTCCCTGATATCCATCATTTCCACCTCATGATCCCCGAGACTTTTGCCTATATTGGCCGTTTTCTTCACACAAATTATCTGTCCAGATTTCAAAGTCGTTGAAGTCTCAGTTCTACTCAAAGCCATACAAAACCTCAATAACCCAAAAGACCCTTTTCCTATTATAAACTTAGTCTTTTCAACAGAAACACCGGATTTGCATGCTTTCAGATATTCTTCAGTGATTTCATTTGTTAATAATAAGATTTCGCATTCTTTTTCTGATAATTTATTCAAAAGAACATAAAAACCACCATCATCTCCTATTATCACGGTATGGGAAAGATCTGGAAAGGCCCGTTTATCAATCCTGCCTGAAAGTAGACTTGTATTCAGAAGAATTGAAGGATTTTCTAATATTTTTATGAGAGATTTGAGGAACTTTTCACGAAATTCGCAATTGGGATCTTCTCGAATCTTCATCTCGTTTTGGCTTTTGGTCATTTCTAATGAATGGAACTCCTTTTCGAGCCTTGCGAGTTGATATTTCCTGATAATTTCACAATTTTCCTCATATTTGAAGGTTTCTCGCTCAGAAAAAAGGTCTTTATTCAAACAAAGACCTTGTAAAAGCACGATTTTCCAATGAAAATGCTCTTCGAGACAAGAAAGCGATTCTATGAGAAATTGGGCTTCTTCATCTATGAACCAAAGCGTTAATGAAGAACCCCATTTCTCCTTTTTTCTCTGATAGGCTTCTGATAAATTAGAAAGATATGCTATCCACCATTTCGCTAGAATCTGAGGCAAAATCTCGATATTTTCAGGATTTTCAGTTGGTTGCAAGGTGTTTTTACTCTTTTGAAGCTTTTCAAGGATTTTCTGGATCGAAAATGAGAAAATTTCATGAATTATTGATTTGAAAAAGGCAAGATTCGCTTCTTCTGGGAAATCGTCAAAATAATCAAAAAGTAAGGGAAGAAGAGAATTCGTGAATGTGATTAGTTGAAATGAATAAGGGTTGATTTCTTGGAATAAGGAGGGGATGCCTTTATTTTTGATGATTTCTTGGATTTCTTCAAAAGATTCAATTCCGTTTTCCATGGTTTTTTCTTCGAAATATGTTAATTTAATAAAATTCGGGTTTGAAGGAAATAAGAAAGCACAACAACAAAATTCAAGATTTTAATTTATGAAATAAAAATATATGTTTGATTTGGGCTTGAAAAAAATGTCATCAATGTCATCATCTTAAAATGTTTTCCGTTTTTAAAAAATTCATATTTTTCTTTTCAAATTTTTTTTCTTCATATGGTCGAGATTTCGAAAATTTAAAGAAAAAATAATTCTTATTGTTATTTTATTATCTTTTTTTTTTTTTTAGAAGAAGAAATTTAATTTTTTCACTTCAAATTAGGAAAAAATAATTATGAAATTCGACAAACAAATTCATTTTATTAGAAAAAATGAATATATTTATTATTTAGTATATAAATTTTTCTTAATTTTTAAATTCTTTAGACATAAATGCCTTTGGTCTTGCATTCCTGCATCAAATCCTTATATTTTATGAGATAATAGTCCTTATCAAGACATGTTTGAGCGAACTTCATTTTCAAATCAATGACCATTTCCTCTGCATTCTTTATTTGATTCTGTAGAAAAGTCCTTTCTTCCATAAAACCCAATTTTCCCTTCATAATCACATCTTCTAATCTGGCCTTTTCATTCTTCAAATTCTTTATTTCCTTCATTAAACTATCAATTTTCCCTTTATTATCACTACAAACTAATCTATTAGCGAACCCTTGAGCCAATTTCACTGCATTATTGAGGTTTTCGTTAAGAATAGCTAATCTTTTCTCATAATTGCCCTGCATTTCATTGAAATAAACGGTCTTTTTTTCTAATAAAGCCTTTAACCTTGTGTTTTCATCCAATAAAGCTTCATAATCTTCAGCCAATTTCTCGAATTTCTCCTGAGTTTTATGACATTTTTCAAAGAGATCTTCATTTTCTCTCTTCAAACTCGTTATTTCCTCTTGAATCCTCTGATATCTCAGGAAAAGCTCCTGATCATCTGCAGTTAAAGAACTGGCATTTCCATGTAAATTCAAGGCGAATCTATTATTGATTTTATCATCAACATCCATTGAAAGATAAGTCTGAGTAATAGTATCTAAGGCATTTTCCTCAGAAATCCTTGAATCAATACTCGGTTTTGTCACGATTTCCAAGGCTTTTGAAGGACTTTTGCGAGGAGTCGGTTGTTTTTCAATTCTTTCTAAGGGTTTTATTAGAGAATCCAATTTCCGGTTATTTTGGAGCTCTTTTATCAGATTTTCCTGGAAATCGAGCTTTTTCTTCAGAGATTGGATTTCATAAGAGAAATTCGCGTTTTTCTCTAGAAGAGAACGAATTTGTTCATGGGAAATCACGATTTCCGCTGCGAGTTCGCTGGATTTCTGCTTAAATTCCTGGTTTTCCTTCGAAATCAAAGCCTTTTTGCCTTCGAGTTCATGTTTTTCTCGCTTTAAAATCACGATTTCCTCATTGAGAGGCTTCAAAATATCGATTTCTAATGATAATTCGCTGTTTTTATGCTTTAAATCATCGATTTCATTGTTTAAAGGCTCGATTTCCTTGGTTAGAATATTGAGTTCTTGAGATAAATCATTGTTTTCCTGCTCTAAACAATGAGATTTCGCTTTCACATCAATGTTTTCTTCAAGGATTTCTTTGTTTCGACGCTTTAATTCCTCAATTTCAGCCTGAAATGACGCTTTTCCTTGAGCTAAAGCCTTGAGAGAGGTGATTTCAGAGGTCAATTCGAGGTTTTCTTTAGCTAAAATATCGGTTTTTCCTTTAATTTCAATGTTTTCTTTAACAATTTCCGCGTTTTCTTTAAGGATTTCTTGGTTTTTTCTTTTGAGTTCAGCGATTTCTGAGGTTAAAGGTTCTATAAAAGGAGTCAAGGCCTTTAAATTCTGGATTTCTTGTTCCAATTTAATGTTTTCTTGGGTTAATTCAAGGGTTTTCTCTTTAATTTGTGAGTTTTCTTTGGTAATTTCATGGTTTTTTCGTTGTAATTGAATGATTTCGGATTTCAAAGGCTCGTTTTCTTTCAATAAATTCTTGAGATTGTCGATTTCTTCATTGAATTGAATATTTTTTTTGGATAATTTATCGTTTTCTTCAATAATCTCCTTATTTTTCTTCTTCAATTCTACGATTTCAGCTTTCAAAGGTTCTTCTTTTTCTTTAATCGAGATCCTCAAAGTCCTGATTTCTTCATTTAATTCTAGGTTTTCCTTTTGCAATCCCTCATTTTTCCCTTTAATTTCATTATTTTCCTCTTCAAATTGTTGATTCTTCCTTTTCAATTCGTTCATAAAAGGCTCATTATCCATCATCAAACCCTTCAAATTCTTTAGTTCTTCAATTAAACCTTCGTTTTTCATTTTAAATTCCTTGTTTTCCGCAATAATCTCCTTATTTTTCCTTTTAAGTCCCATAACTTCCGCTTTCAAAGGCTCGTTTTCTCCATTTAAAGCCTTCCAATTATTTATTTCCTCCTTCAAATCCAGGTTTTCCTTTTCTAAAAACTCGATTTTCTCCTTAAAATCGCTATTTTCTTTAACCAAAACTTGAGTTTTCTCAATGATTTTGCTATTTTCTTTCAGGATTTCCTGGTTTTTTCGCTTTAATTCAGCTAATTCCAATTTTAGAGGCTCTGTTTCCTTATTAAAAGCCTTCAAATTATCGTTTTCTTTTATAAGAATGAGATTTTCTTTCTCTAAAATCTCTTCTTTTGCCTTGATTTCAAGATTTTCCTCAATAATCTCATTATTTTTCTTCTTTAATTCTATGAGTTCGGCTTTCAAAGGCTCATTTTCCCTAACAGAAGTCCTTAAATTCACGATTTCCTGGTTTAAATCAAGGTTTTCTTTAGATAAAACCTGATTTTTTCCTATAATTTCAAATCTTTGTTCTTCAATTTCCTGGTTTTTTCCTTGTAATTTAATGATTTCTGATTTCAAAGACTCGTTTTCCTTATCTAAAAACTCGATTTTCTCCTTAAAATCGCTATTTTCTTGAACCAAAACTTGAGTTTTCTCAATGATTTTGCCATTTTCTTCAAGGATTTCTTGGTTTTTTCGCTTTAATTCCGCTAATTCCAATTTTAGAGGCTCCGTTTCCTTATTAAAAGCCTTCAAATTATCGATTTCTTCTATAAGATGCACATTTTCTTTCTCTAAATTCTCTTCTTTTGCCTTGATTTCATGGTTTTCCTCAATAATCTCATTATTTTTCTTCTTTAATTCCATGAGTTCGGCTTTCAAAGGCTCATTTTCCCTAACAGAAGTCCTTAAATTCCCGATTTCTTCCTTTAAATCAAGGTTTTCTTTATATAAAACCTGATTTTTTCCTATAATTTCAAGGTTTTTTTCTTCAATTTCCTGGTTTTTTCCTTGTAATTTAATGATTTCTGATTTCAAAGACTCGGTTTCCTTCAATAAAGACTTCAAATTATCGATTTCCTCAATTAAAATAATGTTCTTGTCTTTGATTTCATCGTTTTCCTGAACAATTTCCTTGTTTTTCTTCTTTAATTCGATGATTTCAGCTTTCAAAGGCTCGTTTTCTCCAGTCATTGATTGCCAAGTCTTGATTTCGTCCTTTAATTCGATGTTTTCCTTTGAGAATATTTCATTTTTCTCTTTAATTTCAATAATTTCTTCAATTTTTTCAGTATTTTTCTTCTTCAATTCCAGGATTTCGGCTTTTAAAGGCTCTTCGTTTGCTATCAAAGAAACCTTTAAATTCCCGATTTCTTCATTTAATTCAAGATTTTCCTTGAAAATCTCATTATTTTCTTCAATTATTTCATTATTTTTCTTCTTTAATTCTTGGATTTCGGCTTTTAAAGGCTCATTTTCTTGAATGGAAATCTTTAAATTCACAATTTCTTCATTCAATTCTAGATTTTCTTTCTTTAAGATTTTGCTTTTCTCTTGAATTTCATCATTTTCATTAATTTCCTTATTTTTCTTCTTCAATTCCACGATTTCAGCTTTCAAAGGTTCTTCTTGTTCTTTAATAGAGGTTTTTAAAATGCCAATTTCTTCATTCAATTCTAGATTTTCTTTTTCTAAAACTTGGCATTTTCCTTTAATTTCATCATTTTCTTCAATAATTTCCTTATTTTTCTTCTTAAAATCCTCGATTTCTTCTTTCATAGTTTGATTTTCCTTCATTCCTTTTAACTTCTCGATTTCTTCTATTAGTCTTTCCTTCTCCTTTTCGAGAACTTCCATTTTCCTTTGAATATCATCCTTTTCCTCCTCAATTTCCTTGAATTTCCTCTTCAATTCCTCTATTTCCTTCTTAAAAGTTTCATTTTCCTCAATAATTTCCTTATTTTTCTTTTCAATTATCTCTTTTTCTTTCTTGAGATCCTCTGTTTTCTCCTTTTGCCTTTCTATTTCCTTTTTAATCTCCTCAATTTCTTTTCTCAATCCTTCGATTTCCCCGCCTTCGAATTTCGTGATGCTTGTGCTCATTTTCCTCGATTCTTTCTCATCTTCTTCTTCTTTGAAAACCTCGCTTTTGCATTCCACAGTTTGCATATTTAATTGGAAGGCATCAAAAGCCGCTTTTTTATCGCTTTCATCGAATTTCCTAGCCAATGAACTTTTCGCTGTCAATTCCCCTAGACTTTTCTTCATAGCATTCTCCAAATCCTTGAATCTCACTGATTTCTCAAAAGTCGATTGTCTATCGAAAGTCTTGCCAATTCGTCTCATCATCCCTCCATTAAAAGGAGAATTGATAATGGATTTCTCACCGAAAGCGACTGAATTCTTATCATTATTCTTTTTCCTAGGGGAAAACAAAGAACTTTGTTCTAATAAGGCATAATCAAATGCGCCTCCATTTTCAAGTATTCTAAGTTTATCTGCAGTCCAATCTTTACCCATTGGACTACAAACCAATGAACTGGCATTATTCCGGAATTTGGCCATCTCATCCTCCTCATATTTCTTTAATCTATGTTGCAGGTTGTTTTTTTCTTGATACATTTCCTTCAATTGGTTTTTGAGTTCAGATTGGAGATTAGAAAAGCCGTTTTCTCGTTCTTCTCGACTTTGATTCATCAAATCGAGTCTTTTATTGATATTTTCATTATTTTCCTTCAATTTGCCCATTTCCAATTGATAATCCTTTAATTGTCTTTGCAAAAGCGAGATTTCTTTCCTTAATTCTCGAATTGTGCCAACTTGTTCGGCCTTTTCAAGTTCTAATTCCTTTGATCGATTTTCCATCAATTTATCCATTTTATTGGCCGATCTTTGGGCATGCAAAGCCTCGAGATTTTCAGATAAACCGTTATTTTTCTCGCTTTCTTTTAATAAGAAATCTCTTTCCTTTTCGAATTTCTCTTCTTTTCTTTTGATTTCCTTTGTCAAGCCTGTGATTTCCTCTTCAAGGTTCTTGGTTTTCTCATCTTGTTCATCGAAAGCCTCAATCATATGTTTTTTCTCCTGTTCGAATTCCTTGATTAATTCAGAAACCCGAGATTTACTACGAAGCTCGATTTCCGTTTCCATCAAAATCCTCGCTTTTTTAGTAGTTTCCACCTCTTTTTCGAGTTCTGTGGCCATATCGAAGATCTTCTGATGAAGATCTTCTCTTTCCTTTTGAATATCAGCCTGACTTTGTTCATAAAGTTGTAATTTCCCCTCAGAAAGTTCCAATTTCTGATGAAGTTCGATAATCAGTTTTTCTTTCTCAATAAAAGCCTCAATAGCTCCTTCTTTAATCATAGTTAATTCCTGTTCATATAGGTCCTTTTCCCTTAGAACTGCAGCCAAAACACGGGTTATTTCAGCTTTGAACTCCAGAAATCTATCAAATAATTCGCTATTATTGATATCAGGAGTTTTCTCTTGGATTTTCTCTTTTTCCTCTAAATTCTTCATAAAACTTGATCTCCTCTCGATTTTCACGCTTTGTCGCATCAATTCTCCCTTCAAATCGAGGTTTTCTCTAGTAAGAGCCTTGATTTCCTCAGCGATTTTCGTGGCCATTTCCTCGATATAAGGCTTATTTTCATCATTATCCTGATGATGAGAAGCGAATCTATTCAAAGGCAAAGGGTCTAATTGAGATCTTATAGGCTCTTCAGGGTTTTTATAGGCCTCAAGTTCTAATTGAAGCTCACGAATCTGGCCTTCATAATCAAAGACCATATGTTCTTTTTTTCTTAAGAAATCCTCGATTTCGATCTCTTTGGCCTGAAGTTCTGATTTCAAGGCGAAAATCTCATCAAGAGGTTCTGGGTTCTTATTGAAGGGTTCATCCATAAAAATGCGTTTTTTTTATTTTATTATTGAAAATTAAGAACTGTTTTTATTTAAAAGGGGCTTTTTAATTAGAAAATCAAGGACTTTTTCCTTCCTGAGACTTCAAATCTTGTTGTATTTTCGCGCTTTCCCTTTCAAAACGCTTTTTCCTTATCTCTTCTTTATAATTTCTCTCATCATCTATCTCTATTAAAGAAAAAAGCCCTAATTTCAAGCCATTTATACGCATCGCAAGCTCGAAATCCACTTGGCTTAAACCATTTAAACTAGCAGAATAAAGCTCTAATCGAAGAAGTTCGCCTTTTTCCACATGAAAACTAGGACAATTTCTAGTAGATAAACAATCGATTTTGGCGATTTCCCGCAGGAATTCTATTGCTAAAGGATAATCCTCGAAATAAAAGACTCGATTTAATCTCCGGAAATCATTAGAAAGTTTCCAACCAGAAAGGAAGTCTTTTAACGTTTTGAAGGTCTCTTGGGCTTTAGATCCGGACATTGGAAGCCCGTTTTGATTATATCGACAACATTTTTGACCATATTTATCAGAAATTCGGGAATTATAGAAGGCGAATCGATATAAAGGCTTGAAAGAAATCGAAAACATGAAAATCTCGATTTTTTTTAATGAAAATAAACTCATAATATTTAATTTTATACTGTTGATAATTATTTAAATATATGAATGAAAAAATAAAAGGCTTGAAACGGTTTCTCGGACTTAAAATCGAGAAGAAAAACCTCGTTTTACGCAGAAACAGCCTTTCAACAAGTTCGCAGCCTTTGAATTCCTCGAATTTTTCAAAGAAAAAAAACATTATTCAAGAAAAACCTGCTAGAATCAAGCTTCTTGATAAACCATTGAATATCCCCAGGAATCAAGCCAAAAGCTCGGATTTTCATAAGACATTCTGTGAAAATATCAGAAGGAACTTTCCTATTATCGATATAAATACTGATAATTCGAAATCTCATGATTTCCGTGTGGCCTTCAAAAAACAAGCCAAAAAAACTAAGGATTTCAATGGAAGCTTTACAAAATCAACAAAAAACACTATTTTCTCTGGGAAAATCAAAGAAACTCTTAATTTGCCCAAAAGTCCGATTTTCTATAATTTCGGAGTTTCATTTTATAGCGAAAATTGCCAAATAAAGCCTTTCAATTGCAAATCACAAGAAAAACAACAGATAAGTTCAGAATATTTAGAAAAAGACTCTCGAATCAGAATGAAATCTCTTTTGGAGCCAAATTCCTTTAAAGATTATACTATTAAAGAGCCTGATCGTCAAAGATTCAGCAAATTTCTTAGGAAATCCCTTGAAATCAATAAAGAGCCATCCAATAAAAGAAATGAAGACTTTCCTCAAAATAAATCTTTTCAAGAGAAACTCAAAAATATTCAAAAACAGCCGGAAATCCTTCAAAATGAAAATCGCGATATTCGCAGGGTTTTCCGTGATTTCCTTACAAATACACAGACTTTCCTAAAGCCCAAAAGACTTTCCGAGGCTTTCGATCGCGATTTGGAGAATAGTCAACAATCGAAATCGAGGCTTTTTCTGGTTAAGACAGAACAGAGAAAATACCTCATGAATTTGCATTATAACCCAAAAAAACAGAAATATCAATATAAACTTCCAATGACCAATTTCTCAATAAAATCCAATAGGATCAAAATCGCGATTAATAATTGGAAATGTTTTCTAGAGAAAAGCGAAAAAAAGCCCGTTGAAGTAAAAAACCCTGAATTCTCTTATATTTCTTCTTCATTAGTGCTTTAAGAATCTCATTGTTTATCCTAAGAAGCCTTTCTTTACAAAAGGATCATATTTCTTTTTGAAATGTGTGAAAGAGGATAAGTTCTATATAATTCGTGAGCTTTTGTTGGAAACTCCGAATTTTCTCTTAGATTTCGATTATTTCTCACGAACTGCTTTGCATTGGGTTTGTGAAATGGGGTTTTTTGAGTTATTGGACTTATTTCTGGAATATCCTGCTTTTCTTCGTTTGAATATGAAGGATTGTGAAGGGAAAACAGCGCTTTTCTTAGCTTGTATTGGAGGTTTTATAGAAATAGTGAGGAAATTGCTATATTTTGGGGCTAGTCCATGGTCAGATGTTGAAATTAAATATAAAGAGGATTTGATGGGGAAGGAAATATATCAGGAAATAAGAAAAGCCAGGAAAATAGAAATAATGATGAAATTCGCGAAAGGCTTGAAAGAAAAGGCGAGGATTTGGAAAGATGCGAAATCAGTGTTTTTATGATTTTTTTTCCAGGGCATGATAAATTTAAATTTTTCGGGTTAATATTAATTTAATATTAATTTTTTTTTTTTTATTTAAAGAAAAGGCGTTTTTTCTCTGAAAAAATTCGTTTTTTTCGAATGTCTTTGAAGGTCAAAATGAGGCTTTCCCTCTTTTTCATGATACTCATGACCATAATCGCGATATCTATTTTGTTATGGTTCTTTTTGGTAGCGAAAATCGCCAATTTAGATACTTCTTCCTTTGATTATTGCGATATCATCATGATTTTGATCTGTTTGGAGGTTTTCCTATTAACGATTTCCACGATTGGCTTCTTTAATGTTCCTGGAAATATCAGCTTTCGCTTTTTCGCGATAATTTCGCTTCTTTTCATGATGGCAAAACTTATTTTTCACATATTGTTTTATTTCAGGCAAGAAAATAAGCTTTTTCAGGCTCAAAGACATTATTTTTTATCAAAATCGTTGCCAGTACCAGAAAAACTCCAGGCTTTTCAAGCAGCTTATATAACTTCAGGGCTTTCATGGTTCCTAGAGTTCATATTTCTGGCAATGGGCCTGTATTTCGCTAATGAGCTTGAAAAACTTGATTTTGCGCATCATGAAAATGATGACTTATATATCGAGATCATTTAACCATTTAATTTAATTTGCGGTTTATGGACGTAACAATAAATATCTCCAAAAATTTCAAAATTTCCGATTTTCATGTGTATTCTCATTTTTTTTATTTTCCTTTTGTTATCCTTCACTTCCTGCCAAGAAGCGAGTGATCTTTATCAGAATTGTTCGTTTGTAACACCTCCAGATGGTGGTCCAATCCCTGTTTTCTCCATTTCCCAAAATGAATCGTTCTTAGTAATGGAGCTAGATCCCTCAACCGATGCTAAATGCCTTGACGGGACTAATTTCAAATTCAATTATTCCTTGGGTTCAGGAGAAGGCAAAAACAAATTCATCATAGATTTTCTGGGCGGGGGTTTTTGTGGGATTGCTGATGGTGATGACTATCTATATTCATGTTATAGTCGTTCCCAGATGAATTTAGGCTCAAGCAAATTTCTTGGTCCCAATGGTTCAGAGCTGCTCATTGATTTTCCATTGGGTTATTTTAGCAACATCAAAGCTTATAACCCAAAGTTTTATAATTGGAACAAGTTAGGAATCAATTATTGTGACGGAAATAATCATCAGGGATATGTTCGAGATCCTTATATAGTAAATGACACTGAGATATGGTTCCGTGGATATAATAACACTATGGGAGTGTTGGAATGGGCCAAGAAACATTTGGGGTTATTTGAAGCCGAAGAAATTGTGATTGCTGGAGAATCTGCAGGAGGACATTCTGTGTATTTTTGGTCGACTTATTTCCAGGATTATTTCCCGAAGAACATTAAATTAACAGCTATAGCAGAAGCAGGGTTTTTCCTGGACACTTATAATACATATCAAAAATGTAATTTGTTTGGATATTTTATGAAACAACAGGCATATTATTCAAAATCGAATGAAACGGATCTTTTCAGAAACTGCTCATATAAAAACTCGACAGAAGATTGGAAATGCTTGATTCCGGAATATATCGCCAAAGATATTAACATTCCTGTGTTTGTGATAAATTCCCAAAATGATTATGAGTCCTTAAGGTCACAAATGGGGATAGTATGTATCACAAATGGCTCAGAAACATGTTCTGATGAGGATAAGGAAATTATAAGAGGCTATAGGATGGAGTTTCTCAGATTAATGCTAGAGATTAAGAAATTGAAGAAAACTTGGGGATTTTGGTTAAGGAGTTGTATTGAACATATTTATTATAATTGGGGATGGTATTCAACAGAATTAAAGGTTTTAAATGCGGAAAGTAATATGGAAGGAGGTTTGATGGAAACAATGCATAGATGGTATGATGAATTGGATGGTAAAACTACAGAAAGCCATAGTTTCATTGATATGGAAGAATGGGAAGGTCATTGTTCTGTAGGCTGAAATATGTCAAGCTTTGGATAAGAAAATTGTGTATTGTTTTATTATAGGCATTAGTGTTTATGAAAAAAAGACGATATAGGAAATTTCAGACTTTAAATTCCGATTAATAATAAATTAATGTAAATAATTAATTAAACAGAAAAAAAAACATTAATTTTCATTGTTTTTAATCGTTTTTTTTAACAAAATGAAAACTAGATATCACAAAACTTCAAATTCCCTATGAAAATCTTCTTCCTTCTGTTCCTCCTAAAACTAATCTTGTGTGAAGAACTTTATCAGAATTGTTCCTTTGTGCACCCTCCTTCGGGAAAGGATCCGATCGCTCTTTATCCCATAAAAATGAATGAATCTTTCTTGATAATGGAGTTGGATCCTTCAACAGATGCCAAATGTCTTGATGGCACCAATTTCAAGTTTAATTATTCTTTGGGTTCAGGAAAAGGCAAGAATAAATTCATGATCGAATTTCTAGGCGGAGCGTTTTGTGGTATGGATGATGGGAATGAATTCCTGGCTTCTTGTTTAGATCGTTCAGAAATTTACCTTGGAACGAGCAAATTTCTCGGTCCCAATGGTTCAGAACTGATAATTGATTACCCTTTGGGGTATTTTAGTAACATAAAGATGTATAATCCGAAGTTTTATAATTGGAATAAGTTGGGAATCAATTATTGTGATGGTAGTAATCATCAGGGGTTCGTCAGAGAACCTTATGATATGAATGGAACCAAACTTTGGTTCCGGGGATATAATAATACAATGGGGGTGTTTGAATGGGCTAGAAAACATCTAGGCTTATTTGACGCAGAAGAAATTATTATAGCAGGGGAATCCGCAGGAGGTCAGGCTATATATTTTTGGTCGACCTATTTTCAGGATTATTTCCCAAAGAAGATCAAATTGAGGGCGATAGCAGAAGCTGGTTTTTTCCTTGATGCTTATAATATATATCAGAGATGCAATTTGTTCAGGTACTTTATCAAAGAATCGGCTTATTATTCGCGATCTAATGAAACGGATCTCTTCAGGAAATGCTCCTATAGAGGATCAAATGAAGATTGGAAATGTCTGATTCCACAATATGTTGCGAAAGACATTGAAATCCCAATGTTTATCATAAATTCACAGAATGATTATGAGTCTTTAAGGTCTCAAATGGCGATAGTTTGTGTGGCTAATGGCTCGGAAACCTGTTCAGAACATGATAAAGCTATTATTCGAAGTTATAGGATGGAATTTCTTAATAGAATGCTGGAAATAAAGAAAGAAAAGAAAAATTGGGGTTTTTGGCTCAGAAGCTGTATTGAGCATATTTATTGGAAGAACTGGGCTTGGTATACAGATGAAATGTTGGTTTTGAATGCGGAAACTAATAAGTTAGGGGCTTTGAAGGACACTCTACATCGATGGTATGATGGAGAAACAAGTGAAAGCCACAGTTTTATAGATCTGGATGAATGGGAAAGTCATTGTCCAGGAAATTATTTCGAGAATAAAATAAATTAAAATGTCAGATCCAACTTTTAATAAAGAGTATTAAAGAGATGATATGAAGGCTTTTTGGGGACATTGTTAGACTCGAAGTCAACACCTTCTTAAATAAACTATGATAAATTTAAAAGGCAGGTCATTAAGAGCTTGTTGTTTTTTATTGAGAACTTTCCTTTATATTTTTCATTTTAACCCCAAAAAAATTTCAAATTTTTTTTTTATTAAATAAGCGCTAAATTATTTCATCATTAAAATCATTAAAAAGATTCCTAAAATGTTCTCAATTTCCTTGCTTTTCTTTGTCTCATTTTGGGTTTCCCCTCTCCTCTCCAATTTCACTCTTGAAAACTGTTCCACCAAAGTGCCAGCAGGAAACAATAATCCCCAACCTGCCATCGTTATGTTGAACTTTACAGAAAATTACACGACATATGAACTGCCAGCTTCCAGTGGAGCGCGCTGTCTTGACGGCACCAATTATAAATTTTATTTCACTGAAGGCTCGGGTGGCAGTTCAAACAAATGGATCTTTTATTGGCAAGGGGCGGCCTTTTGTGGTTCAGACGGATATGAGCCCATAGAATCCTGTTATCAACGAATGTCGACAAGTTATGGCACAAGCAATTCGAGTTATTGGGGTGACAATGGGACAGTTACTATGGCTCCAGCGGCCATGGGTTGGTTTTCGAGTATGAAGGAATATAACCCGAAATTTTATAATTGGAATAAAGTGGAATTGATATCTTGCGATGGAGCGAATCATCAGGGGGCCATAGAAGAACCTTATTATTATAAAGGAACTTATTTGTATTTTAGGGGGATGAATAATACATTAGCCACGATTGAGTTTTTGGAAAATTATCATGGACTTTCCAATGCCACTGAGATATTATTCGGAGGAGGATCTTCTGGAGCCACTGCCTCATATATCTGGTCTTCATATTTGCAGGATTATTTCCCAAAAAGTGTTAGATTGACTGGGGTTCCAGATGCTGGGCTATTTGTGGATAGTTATAGTGAGAATAATCATTGTTATTTATATAGATTCTTTATGCAGACGCTTTCAAACGCTTTGAATTTGAGCAATTCGACATCTTCGATTCTTTATCGAAGATGCAAATATAGAAACTCGGATGAATTTTGGAAATGTCTGATGGTCGAATATATCTACGATAGCATCGACATCCCGATGTTTATAATAAATTCCCAAAATGATTTTAAGCAATTGACCAATTTGATCAGTTTGGGTTGTATAAATTATGGAGGGTTGACTTATTGTGATTCAGATGATAGGAGGAAAATCACTAATGTTCGTGAGAAATTCCTTAGAGTCGTGATGAAAATCAAGAAGGAGAAGCCTCAATGGGGGTTCTGGTTAAGAACTTGCTTTGAACATACCTATCATTTTACCTGGGGATGGTATGGACATGAGATGGATGTTTTCAGCGCTGAATTGTTTAAAGCGTCGAATATAAGAGATGCCTTATATAGTTGGTATGAAAATGCTGGGGAAGATAGATCGGCTGCTAGTTTCATAGATGTCATAGATTGGCTTCATAATCCGATGTGTCATTATGGACCGAACCAATATGATCAAGTGACCTAAAACGTAATTTTGAACTTAACATTGAACCAATTTCAAATTTTTTTTAAATTAATCATAAAAAAACAAAAAATCTTCTTGAGGAGTTAAACTGTATATTTTTAAATGTTGTATCTGTTTTTCCTTCTTTGGCCGTTTATGTTTCCATCAAAGGCCTGGACTGTAGAAAACTGTTCAATGGAAAATGTGACATTTTCTCATAATATGCCAGCAGCCAGCCTTCCATATAATTTCAGTGAGCCTTATACATGCGTAGAACTAGATAACTCAACCGGAGCGAAGGCCATTGATGGCACTAATTACAAGTTCTATTTCAATCCAGGGCAAGGTTCAGGTAAAAAGAAATTCATGATATATTGGCAAGGGGGGGCGTTTTGTGGTAGTGATGGTCTTCCAGTTTTAGAATCATGTTATGAGAAACTTGATATGATGTATGGCACAAGCAGTACTCAATTTTGGGAAGCGAATGGCACTTCTTTTAATGAAACGGCACCTTGGGGGATGTTTTCTAGCACAAAAGAGTTCAATCCTTTGTTTTCGGATTGGTTTAAGATCCGAATGTTGCCTTTAGATGGTGCGAATTATCAAGGTTCATTGGAAGAGCCGGTAGTTTGGAATGGGACGGAAATGTGGTTCCGAGGGTTCAACAATACAATGGCAACTATAGATTATATGCAAAATCATTATGATCTTTTTAACGCAACAGAAATTGTCCTTTCTGGAGGTTCGGCTGGAGGCATAGCTGCCATGATATGGGCGAGCTATTTAAAGGATATTTTTCCTAGTCATATCAAAATTACCTTGATGATAGATGGAGGACTATTTCTAGATGCTTATAGTCCTGGAAGTCATTGTTATTTGTTCAGATTCATGAAACAACAACTCGTGGAGACTTTCCAATTGAATAATAGCGAGCTTTATAAAAATTGCAGATATAAAGATACAGAGTTATGGAAATGTTTGATGATTGAATATATTTATGAGGATTGTGAATACCCTGTGTTTTTTTCCAATTCGCAAACAGATACATTCGAACTCTCTAATCTTATGGGGATCACATGTATTTTGAATGGTGGGCCTGATATGTGCAACTCTAAAGAACGCAAAGCCATAAACAATGTAAGGGAGAAATTTTTGACTACTACCCTTACTATGAAGAAGAATAAACCCACTTGGGGATATTGGCTAAGATCTTGTTTCGAACATAGTTTGCAATTTTGTTGGGCATGGTATGGACATTCGATGGACGTTTTCAACGCAGAAACTCAAGAAACTGAGAATATTCGAAACGCCCTCTATGCTTGGTATTTGGGAGAAGCGAACCATACCAGTTTTATTGATTTAATCGATTGGTTGCACAACCCACGATGTGTTTATTATTTTGAATAAAATGAGAATTTCTTAACTTTTCAAAAAATTTTAATAGGAAATAAATTTAAAAACGAATCCCTTTTTTAAAAACAAAAATTTAAATCCATCAGAAAATCTTGATGAAAACCCTCTCGTTTCTTCTTCTTTCCCTATTAGCGTCCGTACGATCCTGGACTCCAGAAGTTTGCGATCTTTCTGGCTTGAACGATACTCATGGATCTCAGAGAGAAATGGTTACAATCAACGTCACAGAAACCTATCTAGTTATTGAATTAGATCATTCCACAGGTGCCAAAGCTCTTGATGGTTCCAATTATAAGTTCTACATTACCCCAGGTAATGGCACTGGTGCTGACAAATTTGTGATATTTTGGGAGGGAGGAGCGTATTGTGGTAATGAAGGGGAATCTGTGTTACAATCTTGTTACGGGAAGTTGAATGGAAGATACGGAACCTCAACCGCTTATCCAGATAACAACACTTGGACCAATTCGAATCATGCTGAGGGGGCATTTTCGTCACAACAGGAATATAATCCAATGTTTTGGAATTGGAACAAGGTTAAAATTATTCCATTAGATGGAGCCAATTTCCAAGGGAGTCTAGATGAACCATTGGTATATAACAATACCAACATTTGGTTCAGAGGATTTAATAACACTTTTTCTACTTTTGAATATTTGAGAGACCATTTCGATTTGTTCAATGCTTCGGAAATTTTACTTGGCGGAGGTTCGGCAGGGGGCATAGCAGCCATGCAATGGAGCCAATTTCTGAAGGATTGGTTGCCAAAAAATATCAGAATCAGTATTTTCGGAGATGGTGCAATGTTTCTTGATGCCTATAATAAACATACAGGATGTTTTTTGTTCAGATATATGATGCAACAATTGGTGGACGCCCTTTCGTTAAACAGTTCAGCTAATAACATCCTTTATAGGAATTGCAAATATAGAAATACTGCAACATGGAAATGTTTGATGATGAAATATATTTATGAGGATATTGAATATGCGGGCTTCCTTTCGAATTCTCAAACAGATGCGAGTGAATTAACGGAATTGATGAGCATTAGTTGCCTGAATGAAGGAGGACCTGATTTTTGCGATAACGATGAAAGGAAAGAGATCACAACGGTGAGAGAAGATTTCTTGAGATTCGCTTTGAAAATAAAAAAAGCTAAGCCGACGTGGGGCTTTTTCCTTAGATCTTGTTTCGAACATTCATTGCAATTTGTCTGGGCGTGGTATGGGGAATCAATGGATGTTTATAATGCTGAATCGCAAGAAATGTCCAGTTTAAGAAATGCCTTATATAATTGGTATTCTCAAAAGACAAGCTCAAATAGTTACATCGACCTAATAGACTGGTTGCATAACCCAAGATGTGTTTATTTAGTGGAATGAAAGAGAAGGGAAAATTATATTTAAAGGGAATTTTTAACTAGAAGACAGAAAATATTTACTTTTTTTTTTGTCAAAACCAAGTTTTTTTTTTAAATGACTTAAAAAGTGCATTCCGGATTGTGTTCCCAATCGATAAAATCAATAAAATATGCATTGTTCATTTCTCTAAATTCTCCATTGTTATACCAATATTCCAAACTATCCTTAACATTCCAAGCGACATAAAGCTCCGCATTGAATGCTGTGTAATTATGACCATACCAAGCCCAAGTGCCCGCCAAAGTATGTTCAAAGCAAGTTCTGAGCCAAAATCCCCAATGTGGTTTTTGAGGAATCATCGTCTTGAAGATGACACGAAGGAAGATTTCTCTGATTTTTTCAATTTTTTGCCTATCATCCGCCTTGCAATTATGTGCCCCGCCATCCGCGATACATTCGATTGAATTCAAAGAAGTCAATTGGGAATAATCATCCTGATCATTCATGATAAAGACTGGCACTGTGACGTTTTCGAAATTATATTGTGGAAGAAAGCATTTCCATATCGTATCTTCATTATTATAGCTGCAATTCTTGAAAAGTGTCATATTGGTCGAATTGGTCAGATTAGCTAGCATTCTTAACTGATATCTGAACAAAAAACAATGTGCCTCATCATTATAAGTGTCCAGAAAAAGCCCAGCATCAAATATTGCCCACATCCTTACGCTTTTATCGAACAAATTTTCTCGGATATAAGGCACCCAGAAAAATAAAGCCAAAGCTCCTGATGAAGTTCCTGTTAAAACCACTTCAAACGCTTCATTCATCCCTAAATATTTCTTCGCATGATGCAAAGTTGAATACGTGTTTTGATATCCTCGGAAATATAAATAGGTATCATTATGTAGAATGGGTTCTTGTAAATATCCTTGATGCAAAGAACCATCGCAATATGGGATATATATTTTATTATAATTCCAAAATTTAGGGTTGAATTCCTTTGTATTGGAAAAATATCCTGATGGCACATTAGAAACATATTTTGTCCCGTTTTCACCTATGTCTTTGCTAGAGCCATAAACAGTCACTGATTTCTGATAACAAGACTCAACAATTTCTATGCCTTCAGCGCCACAAAATGAAGCTGCTTGCCAAAAGACCATCCATTTATTAGCCCCAGAACCACTGCCTTTAGAATAAAAGAACTTGAAATTCGTCCCATCGAGACAACGGGCTTCTGTGGTATTTTCGAGCTCAATGATGTCGTAAATCTCTGTAAAGTTTAAGTTTTCTTGTGTAGGAAAACCTTTTTTTGTGAGTTCCGAAACTTTAAGGGAACAGTTTTCGACAGCTAAGGAAAGAGAAAATAGGAAAAAAATAGGAAAATAAACAAAAAATTTCATGAGGGGAAACAAATAACGGCTGTTGTTTTAGGATATAAGAACTTAGGAAATTTTATTTTTTCCTTTTTTTTTTAATTTTGATTTTTTTTTTCTCTCTATGAATTCATTTTTTCTTTTTTTTCGAAAACATTTAAAAACTTAAGTTTTCTTCTAATTTTCTTTAGGGGTGATAATAAACTCGATTCTTTGGTCTTTCCTTATATCCTGTTCTGTTCAAATAGCTCCTTTCGTATTCATAAAGTGCTAAAAATAAAATTAAAAATTGCCTATGAACCCCTCTAAAATCTGCAATCTTTACCAAAACTTGTCATGCTAAAAAGAGCCAACATCACTCCATAACCTTTATAATTAAATGTCCAAGGCTGATAATCCAATGGGTATTCATAAGTATCTGGATATGCATGAGGTGCCTGGCTTCCAGGATTTACTTTTCTATCAATTCTATACAAAAAAAAATAGATCGCAAAATTCGTAGAAAAAAATATCGACTCAGCAGAATTGTCCTTTCTGGGGATAGGAGTGTTCACTGTTGATCTAGGAAAGACTTGATTTCTCAAGGGACGCAACAAAGCCGTTGATCGAAGGACTTTCATCTCAAATGTTTAAGGATCGAATTAAAAAATTCAAGAAAAAATAATAAAAAATTGCATTTTTCAGAAAGAAAAAAAAAGGTCGCTTGTAAAATTAAACAAAGACCCTTTAATATTCCAATGGTTTATCATCTAAAATATGATTAAGATCTGCTCCGGCTCTCAATTTTTCTACTTCTCTATCCGGTCGATAAATCCTGGAAGGTCTGGGCATGATGATCGAGCTTTCAAATCCATAATCGAATCCGTTTTTCATATTAGCGAATTGTGTGGTAACTGGGACATTTGTGATTCGAACATATAAAGATTGGCATAATTGTCTGTTTTCCCATTTTTCACTTTCTCTAATCAGCAAAGATTTGCAGGCCAATGCTGTAGGTAAAAACGAATTCAAATAGACATCCATATTCACATGATTTGCAATGGAATTTAGTCTTTCTAAGGCTCTTTTGGCTTGATGTCCACCCATGACAATTTTAGCTGTATTAAAGGCTATTTCTGCTTGAATGGGGGTCATGAGGAAAGGAGGGGGGTCCGTATGATGGTAGTCAAGTCCTTCCATTAGTTTTTTTCGATCTGAGGTCAGGCCTTTTTCTGACTTCGAGATTATATAGGCAGATGTGCCTGTCTTTGAGAACCCTGAGTTGAATGATTCAGGAATTGGCATGACATCAGAGTTTTTGGAGAGAAATTTCATGGAGGAAAAGTTGTTATCTTCAGAGGTCAGGTTAAATCGGGTGCCTTTTTTGAGCTCGTTCTGATAAAAGCTCATTAATTCTTTATCTTCATCCTGAGAAGATGGGGATTGTTTCAGGAATGAGGCGAGAGATAGAGAGAAATAGAAGAAAAAGACAAAACAAAGAAATTTAGTTCGTTGCTTCATTTCAGAATTTAATTTTTTATTTCCAATTAAAACTTTTTTCCAAACAGGCCTGCCATTTCTCATAATACCCATCAAATTCCTTCTTCTTTTCTACCTGATATGCGAATTGTTTCTCCGTCTTAATCTTATCCCCTAATTCTTCGAAATCCTTCCATGCTCCTGCATGATGTCCGGCTGCGAAAGCGGCTCCCAAACCAGTACTATCTTTTATTTTAGTTTTTTTCAATCTTTTTTGAAGTAAATCCGCTTGAAATTGCATTAGAAATTCATTAACAGTGATCCCACCATCGACGTTTAGGCTGCTAATTATTAATCCAGACTCTTTTTCCATCGCATCGATCACATCCTTCGTTCGGTAACAAATGGCTTCCAAAGCAGCTCGAACTACATGTGCCCTACTTGTATGAGCACTTAATCCAATCAACATCCCAGAAACATCATCTCGCCAAAATGGAGAAAAAAGACCATTGAAAGCTGGCACAAAATAAACGCCTTCATTGTTAGGCAGATTTTCTATTAATTCGGACATCTCGTTCCAATCCTTGAACACCCCCAATTTATCTTTAAGCCAATTTATGGTATTCCCTCCAGTTTCAATAGAGCCTTCCAAAGCATAGCAAGGTTTTTGGGATCCCAGTTGGTATAATACAGTGCATAGAAGCCCGGATTGAGGGTTAAAACGTGGTTTTTCCCCGATATTCATCATTAGAAAACAACCTGTCCCATATGTGTGTTTTACCTGTCCTGAATTGAAAATGCCATGGCCGAGACTGGCTGCATGTTGATCGCCTATTAATGCCCCAACTTGAATCCCAGCAAGGGGACCCGATTTGATTGTTCCGAAATTGGCCGATGAAGGGAAGACCTCTGGAAGACAATGTTCTGGGATGCCGAATTCTGAGAGGAGCTCCTGATCCCATTTCAATGTCGTTATATCAAAAAGGAAGGTTCGACTGGCGTTTGTCACATCAGTCTTGAAATTCCCAGTGAGGTTCTTTGGAAAAATGAGAAAAGGGGAGGTGTTAATTTTATACGTAATTGACGAAAGTGTCCATCGTGCCGAACATCACGTTGTTGAGATCTTTTGAGATTTCCGGCACATTTTCCATCAACCATTTCGCCTTAAAGGCAGAAAAATAGGTGGCAATAGGAAGCCCGGTCTTATGTTTGAAATGGTTTTTGTCTCCGCCATATTTCTGAGTAATACGTTGACAAATCTCCTTTGTTCGGGCATCACTCCAAACAATTGCATTATGATAAGTTTTTCCGGTTAATTTATTCCAACAAACAAATGTTTCCCTTTGGTTTGTTATCCCTACACTCATGATATTGTGGGCAGAATATCCCTGAAAAAAAAAAAATAGGATTAAAAATGAGGAATTTTTTGACTAAAACACCTTGCTATGCAAATCTTTTAATGTGTCTTCAATGGTGGCCTTCACATTTTGTATTATTTCATAAGGGTCGTGTTCTAACCAATTTGGTTGTTTGGTAATTTGACGATGTGGAATGAGGTTTTGTGACACCAATTTTCCTTCTTGATCAAAAACTGCAAATTTGGATCCAGTGGTGCTTTGGTCAATAGCTGCTAATAGTTTTTTGGTGTGAGAAAAGGAAAATGAAAGTGGGCGAAGAAGTAAAGAGGGTTTCATGGATAAACGGACAGGATTCATCCGAGAAATACACAATGAAAATTCAAGACGATTTTGTTATAACTTCAAATATATTTTATTTCAAATTTTATTGGAATTTTTATTTTAATCCCATTCTTCAAGCAAATATAAATTAATTCCGTGAATTTCATTGTTTAAGAGGAGGCAATGGGATCCATAATCTG
>Ga0302186_10000797_pt1 | contig 27293 bp, 19 predicted proteins | sample II_Bog_E1_2_FD_198782 | JGI IMG/M metagenome (GOLD analysis project Ga0302186, IMG submission 198782) | Peat permafrost microbial communities from Stordalen Mire near Abisko, Sweden - II_Bog_E1_1 | ecosystem: Environmental > Terrestrial > Soil > Wetlands > Peat | place: Sweden: Abisko... | reverse complement strand
TAAATTAAATTTTTTTTTTTAATAATTTTTTTTCCTTATCGTCAATTTTGTAAAATATTCCTTTTTTGAAACAAAGTTTCAATTTTAGATTACAGCATCTTTTGAATTTTGTGGCACTTTAGCTGATATTTTCTTTCTTTGAATATTTTTTTAGAACATGGTCTTTGGGGAACTAAAAAACCTAACTTCGTTTTTCAATAAATCTATTTAAAATTATAAATTTATTTTTCTGAAAAATAGGGGATAGAATGCAAATTGAGCAAAATGTGGCAAATTTTAGTCAACATCCACTTCCAAAACTCAATACAATTCCAATCTCACAAATTCAAAGCAATGGCAATATTTTTTAAAAATCAATCAGAAGTTTTTCTATATTCCCATTTTTCAATATCCAAAAAATCCAAAAAATGGTCGATCCAAATATTTTTTTAAACAAGTTCTCGAATCGGAATTTTTTTGTTTTTTTTGTAATTTTTTTTTCTTTATCTTATGAGTTAAATTTCCAATTAAAAGCATAAAAAACTACTCGCTAGGAACTGAGAATTCGTTGCCTTGCATGAAATCATCGATATCGCTGATCTTCCAAACATTCCCTGATTTTCGAAATAAAGTCTGGAAACTATCTATTAACACAGCTTCTCGGCCTCTTCTGATTAATCCCCATAGTAATTTAAAGAGATTCAGCTCTTTATCTATGAAATTTCCCTCACATTCAAATAACACCTTATGAACTTTCTCTTCTTCCCCAGTTGTTTCTTCTAGAGTTTTTTCTCCTTTTTTCAATAATCTCAAGCTTCTCTTTGATTTAAAATACACTGGTATTTGCAAAATCAAAGGCTTTTCCCTCTCTAGACTTCGAATCATACCCATGAAATTACTGTCTTTTTTCGGTGAATAGACCTTATATAAAAAAAGACGGGTTCCTGGTTCCCCCATCATTGTTTTAAAAAGATTCGGAGGGTTTTTAGCTCTGATGAAAGAAACCCCGAAAATCAAGGACATTTCAGTGAAATTCAGGTGGATTTTTGAAGTTATATCAGAAATGTCAAGGGCTAAATTCTCCTTATTGAGTCCTTCAGGGAATTTCATGATTTTATGATAAAATTGAGGCTCCAGGTTTGATTGAAGAAAATCAAGATCTTGAGATTGGAGGGCTTCTAAGAGGTTGGAATAAGCGAAAATGAAGCCTTTTTCAAGATGAGAATCAAAGGAGCGGAGAAAATGATGGATTTGAGTAGAAAAAGAAGAATCATTCATTGTCAGGCCTTCAAAATTATAAGGGAGGGCATAGGGAAAATTGGAAGGAGGGCTGTTGGAAAAGGAGAAAAAAGGGAAGACATGGAATTTGGTCAAAAAAGATGAAGATTTTGATAACATGAAAATTTGGTTTTTTTTTCTCTTTAAACAGATTTTATTGAAAAAAAAGGAAAAAAAAAAAAAATGAAAACTTTATTTGGAAAAAAAATAACTCAAATCCCGAAATTTTATTATAAATATAAATTTCAAGCAAAAACTCTTTTTGATTTCCCTGCCTTTACCTGATTTCGACCTTTCGAGCTCTTCAACCTCCAAAAACAAAGAAATGCCTTATATCCTAGAAAAAAAGATCCAATTAAGTCCTCAGATCTTCTGTCTTAATGGCACTTCACCCATATTCGATGAGCCAATAGGTCTAATAGATGAGGAATTGCCTTATAAGATCCAAAACCTCAAATCCGAGAAATCCATACCAAAAAGGAATAAAAGTCAAGTAAAAAAAATAAAATTGAAGAAGAAATCGCTGAATCTAATAAAACCAATAAATGCCATCAAATCCTCAGGTATTCTAATAGGTGTTTTGATGCTAGTTAATCGATTCATTGAAAACCTTAAATTCCAGGTATTTTATCAAAATCATCAAAATCTCGACATAAGACATTTTGCTATAATCAATGATCTCGCAATGGATTTAGCTAATAAAAATACCTTGAATTCTCCATTCCAATGCTTTGAACGCCAGGAGGAAAGCTCTTTTTTCTTATCTAAAATATGCCAGACTTTCTTTAGGAAGTTCCGTTATTTCCTCATGATTTTTTCTAAAACCTATGAGAAATGGGCTTTCCAATTCAAAAACCCTGATCATAACATCATAATGATTTGGAACTTCTTCCTAATGATTTTCCTCTTATTTCTTATGTTAATGATACCTCTGGATGCGAGTTTCCAAGCTATAAATACTCCAAAAAGCCTGTTTTATTCCAAATCCATCAATTATTCAACGAGTTTTTTCCTAATATTAGACATTTTCCTTCGTTTTCATTTAGGTTATTATGAAGAAGGAGCGAAAATCCTTGATTCTGTTAAGATAATAAAACGATATATGGGAAAACGGGCTTTTTGTGATATATTAGCGACTTTTCCATTTTTCATTTCGGCCATTGGAACGATTTCTGATGAGCCTTATCTGAAGCTTCTGATTTTTTTCAAGACTTTCAGATTAATGGAAATCCTTTTTTTTTTTGAAGCGAAGCTTTGTCTCAATGATTTCAATGAAGGCCTTTTCAATCTCATCAAAGTCTGTTGTAAGATCTTATATATAGCTCATATTATAGCCTGTCTTTTCCATAGTATCGGTTCTTTCATGCTTTCTCTCAATGAAAGAAGTTGGCTTAATCTAATACAAAAAGCCTATCTTTCTAATTGGAAATCCAGATATATCTATAGTATATATTGGTCTGTAACCACCTTAATCACTGTAGGTTATGGAGATATAACTCCTCAAAATCAATATGAAGTCCTTTTCATAGTCTTTGTGATGATGATAGGTTGTGGAACTTTCGCCTATGGAATCAATAGCATTGGCTCGATTTTCGTGATAATGAGGAAAAAAGGACAAGACTTTAGGAAAGAGGCTAAAATCTTGAATAATTTCATGCAAAGGAATGATTTCGATAACGATTTGAAGACGAGATTGAGGGAATATTTCACTTATATCAGTAAAGAAGATATGGTTTCTGATTTAGAAAATGAACAAATCGTGCTTAATAAATTATCCTCTTCTTTACAACATGAAGTCCTTTTGAACACCACAGGCAAAGCTTTGAAGAAAATCAAGTTCTTGACTCAGAATTTCTCTGAGGTTTTCCTTCAGAAATTAGTCTTGAAAATGAAACAGAAGCTTTTCCTGCCTGAAGAAACGATCTTTGAAGAGGACGATTTTGAAAGTTCTTTATTCTTTATATTAAAAGGAGAGGTTGGATTATATAAGAATCAACAGAAACTCATAAAAGTGGCAAAAGATCAGGCTTTCAATTAATTGGCTTTATTGACTAATAACCTGACCAATTATTCAGCCAAAAGTTTGACCCATACTTCGATGTTTTTTATTCAGAAAATTGATTTCTTGGAACTTTTGAGGGAATTCCCTTCAGATTATGAGAGATTTTGTTATCTCAAGGATAAGATCTCATTGAATGGGGATATAGAAGTATTCCAGATGGAATGTGAGCTTTGTGGCAAGAAAACTCATAGATTTCAAGGATGTCCTTTTATAGGAACTCATATCAATACTTTCAAAGTCTTAAAAAAACATATGAGGTCTTATGATTTTATTGAATTTAAGAGAAGACCTATTAAAAGAAGAGAAAAGAAGAGTCTCTGTTTCTTTAAGGATCAATGTCTGGGGTCTTCTCGGACTTTAAAGACTTTCACTGAACATTTGAATGAAAGAAATTCTGAAGAAGAAGGCTTAGAAATTAAAAGGAGATATCCTGAGTTTCTGGAAAATGGCTCTGATCATGAAAATACAGGTATTTATTAAGAATTTTATTGGTTTTTTATGAAGACTTTTAAAATTTTAGAAGAATCTTTAATGAAATTGAAGACTAATAATGAAATTTCTGTTTCCAGGAAGGATTTTTATAGGATTTCTACATTAGATAATACCAAAAAAACTCTCACTGTCATGGATAAGAAAGAAAACCCATTTTTCATTAATTTGGATAATATGAGAAGCTTCAATGTCTATTTCCCTCGAAACAATGTGGCTAATGTCGTGAAGAAATGCCAGAAGGAAAAAGCTGCTAAAAAGACCATTTTTTTCAATGAAACAAAGAAAAACCCCTTCATTTGGAATGGAAATGGAAGCTTGAAGAAAACTGAAAGGGCCAGTTTCTTCAAGGCCGATTCGAAAATTCCTTTCTTTTTCGGTAATAAAAAATAAACAAAAGGCTTTGTTTTATATGAAAATTATCGGAGAAAATATAAAAAATCTAACTAAGAAACAGGGCAATCATCTTCCCAATTCTTCAGATCAATAAAAGCTGCTGGGAGTTCTTTATTGTTTCTTCCTTCATACCATCTATAATATGCTTCTCGAATACTATTCCATTCATTAATCTCCGCACTATAAGTAGTCAAATTCCCCATCCAGGCCATATCCGAACTAATATAATAATGTTCCAAACATCTCCTGAGCCAAAAACCCCAAGATTTCTTTTTGGCCTTGAGTTTCATAACGATTCTGAGGAATTTCTCTCTAAATTTCCATATTTTCGCATCAACAGTCTTATCACATCCATTCAAGCCTTTATCTAAACAATGTAAACCATAGGCAGTCCTCATGACCTCGAAATCGTTTTGAGAGTTAATAATGAACATATCCACGGTGATATTGGCCATGAAATATTCAGGGATCAGACATTTATAGAACTTTTTCCTATTGTTTCGATATTTACATCCTTCAAAAATGTCTAATCGGCTTGATTTCGTATAATTGGCAACTATTTGCAGGTTTTTCCGGAATAAATGGCATTGTGAATTCTGATTCACGATATCAAGGAAAAGACCAGCATCTGAAATCCCGCTCATTTTGATCCCTGAAGGCAAATATTTCCTTAGAAAATCCATCCAGATCAATATAGCCTGTCCCCCTGAGGAATTCCCCATTATAATGACTTCTTCAGCTTCGAATAAAGCCTTATTTTGTTTGAGAAATTCGAAAGTGGCCATAGTATTATTATATCCTCGGAAATAAAGGTTGGTCCCGTTATAAAGAATGGGTTCTTCTAAAAAGCCTTGGAAAAAAGTGCCATCACAAGTGAGGAGATAGATTTTATTCCAATTCGCAAATAAAGGATTTATTTGTGGATTGCTTGAGAAATAAGAAAGGAAAAAGGTCGTTTCATAAATGCTTCCATTCGAGCCTATGAATTCACTAGACCCGGCCATGCTTTGCGATCTAGAAAAACATGAATCTAAAAAAGGCCGGTTTTCATAACCACAAAAACCACCTCCTGGGAAAAAAATCATGAATTTCTTGGCTCCAGAACCAAAACCTTCGATATGAAAGAATTTATAAACGGAACCATCGAGACATCTTGCCCCTGTCGAATTATCTATTTCATATATAGTCCAAAATGTGGAATTGGATTCAGTGGAACTGGCAGGAGGCGGAGATATTGTTGTATCTATGATATCATCAGAACAATTGTTGGCTTGGATTGAATGAAAGAAAAGATAAAGGATTATGAAGAAAGATATTGAGGCTTTTTGAGCCATTTTAAAAATATAAGAGTTTGGATATGAGTTTGAAATTTTTTAAAAAGGAAATAACGAAAAATTTGATTTTTCTGTTGTTTTTTTTTCACAAATTTTAAGGAAATCATCAAGGAAAATGTCTGGACATTCTAATTTGATAGTTCAACTCACCCAACAGAACAGAATCATCCATTATCTCCAAGAAAAACATCTTCAAAACACTGGTTATTCCATATCTTTGCCTCAATCCTGGCAGGATTTCCTCAGTATAGATTTTCTTCCAAATATTTAAAAAATCAAGCCTTTTTCTGATAAATTTTCCTTTAGAGGTCTCAGATAATCAGACTCCTATTCTAGATCCGACTTTTACTAAGGAAACTCTTGATAAATATGCTATAGAAAAAGAAGAACGTAAGGAGACTTTCCTTCAGGCTTTATCGAATTTGAATTTGCCTCAGAAATTACCCGAAGCTTCTAAGAAGAATAGCTCCTCAGCTAATATGTCTATAGGGAAAAGAAGCGTCCAAATGACGAATTTCAATCCAGCGAGTCCTTATCATATGATAGAAATAATCAATCTATCGAATTTCGTTAATAGAGTAAGTCTTTTTTTTTTTTTCCTTTAATAAAATAAGGAAAAAATCTCTAGAAATTCACAAAAGCAGGGTTTCGGGAATTGGTGGAATCTATTAATGATATGAGATGTTTATCTTCTATAATCTTACAAAATAATGGGATCAACGAAAGTCATCAGGATGAATTAGACGCTTTGTTTTTGAATAAAAGATTGACGAATATCGATTTATCGAGAAATAATATAGATAAAGCCACGATTTTAAAGCTCGCAAAGATCCTCAAGGATAATATTTCTCATATCGAATGGCTTGAGTATTACTTCTAAATATTAACTATTATATATAATAAAGCTTCTTTCCTTTAGTTTATCAAGAAACGATTTTTCTCATGATATCCCAGCATTAAACGCCTTGATTTCAGGTCTTCGATGCCAAAAAAACCTCTATCATTTGGCCTTAGACGCGAATCTCAAATATAACTCCTCATTTCTAATTCCTGATAAAAAATACGCAGGCTCTGAATCAATAACTCGTCTTTCTCAAGTCAATTCTTCATTTATATAAAATGTTCTCATCTTTCTTTCAAGAGATTAAGATCCTTGACCTTAGTCGATTCTAAAGTCACAGCTGAGGCTATGAAAAGCGTGGAAATCGCTTTACAATCGCCCTCATGTCATGTAATTTCCTTGAATTTCCAATTTTGTTTCTTGGATTCTCGATGTATGCATATTCTAAGCAAAGGATTGGAAGTCAATAGGTCTTTAATCAGATTAGATCTAAGCAATAATGGACTGGCACCGATCAGTGGCATTTATCTAGTGAAATCTCTGAATAATAACATTTCTTTGCATGAATTAAACCTCGCTAATAATAATTTGACTGATGATTTCGCAAAAGTCTTGGCTAAAACGCTCAGAGATAATGATGTCCTTTGGAAAGTCGATATTGCTTATAATCCCATTGGCATAGAAGGAGCGAAAGAATTGATTATGGCTTTAAAGGAAAATAATGATACTTTAGAAAGTCTTGGAAATATCGAAGTCAATATACAAATGGGAATAAATAACCTTCAGGAATTGAGGAAACATTTAAAAATCAACGAATTTTCAAAGGATTTGAGAAGGAAAATCATAGAAAATCGTGAAAATTGTCATTTTTTCCTTATAAAATAGCTTTTTTTTCAGAAAAAAATAAGCTGGGAAATGATCCGAAGTCTTTGAGTTCGACTGAGATCAAGACGACAGGCAATTATTTAGATTCCGAATTCGATGATTTCAAATTATTAAAGCCTTTGATTTTCACAAATAACCCTTATATTGACACCAGTGAGTTTAAATTATGGAACGTCTAATTAATATTTAATAAAAAAACCCTTAAACTAAATTTCCATGAAAAACTTCAACTCAACTGCCAAGACTAATTTCTATTATTCCAACGGCTCAGGTTCTCCAATATATGATCTTCTAATTCATCTTATTAAAATCAAGGCCGAGATACTTATATTCTAGAGAATTCTGGAGGACTCACACATACCAGAAGACCTCAATCTGCTATCCAATCTTCTAGATATATGTCTTTTGAAATGAGATCAAAAGCTCCATATATCAGTTCTGCGAAAGTTGTCCATTATGCCTCTGATGGCTCTGGGAGAGATAATTATATAATGTGGTTTTTTTAATTAAAATGGAAGGAAATTTTGAGCTGAAATGAGATAAATTAGATCGAATTCTGGAGGACTTTTGAATAGGACTCAAAAAACCACGAATGCGGCCTTTATGTTTAGAGATATTTTGAGATGTTATGGGACGGAAGAGAAAATGGGACTTTATAGCGTGAATGTGGAGGAGATGAGGAAATTGAAACAAAGACAAATATTGAAAAGTCTGAATTTATCACAACCGAGGACAAAGAACGTGCCTTTTAAGAAATTATTGGAAAGAGCTAAATCTATAGAGAAAAAATAAAGACCTTTCTAAATAATTTGACTTTCTGTTTTATCTAAAGAAAGAAAACACTCAAAAACACTTAACTTTTATTGAATGTTTCTTGAATAATGATAAAACTATTATTAAGAAATTATGAACTAGTTTCTTCTGAATTCCAAAGTTTTTCTTATATAAAATATCTCCTCTCAAAAGAATCATCCCCATAGAAAAAATCATTATTTGCCAATTGAGTCTCTCTTCATATTATTCCTCTTGATATTATAATAGAGATTTTGAGATTCTTCTTTAATTTGATTGTTTTCCATGTTGGCATCAGAAAATATCACAAGAGGTGCTGGAATCACTTCTTTTATTTGGATTAGTTTTTAAATTTATTTAAAGTATAGGGTCGAGGAAAAAAATGCCTTTTTTTTTTAAATAAAATTTGGCTTGAGAAAGAAAAAATTCAATTTTTTTTCTTTAAATTTTATTTTTTCATTGATTAATTGAAAAAAATTTTCGAATTTAAAAAAATTAAACTTTAAAGACAATTTTTGAGTCACGCGAAACCCAATTACTCAAAACCCAGTCACTCAAAAACCAGTCACTCAAAACCCATTATATCTTCTCATCCTCATATAATTGATAACTTGAAAAGGTTGAAGATTACTTTGTCTTTTTTAACGATTTTTTCATCCATAAATTATAAAATATTTTTTCGATCTCATCAAAAAAAAAATCAATTTTCTTTAATTTTTAAATTTTTTTTTTTTAATATTATTGAACGTTGATTTAGTCTTAACAAATTTTTTTTTATTTTTATTTCAGGATAAATAAAAATATTGTTAAAACATCACCTAAAACATGCTTTTTTTATATTGTTTTCTATTGACCTTGGTTTTCTCTGACCCTTTTTCTTTATTTCAGTTATTCTCTTGTGTCTCTCTTTTTTTCGCTATAAGAACAGCACTTAGCCGGATTTATAACATTGATGTGGCTCGTGGCACTGATATCCTCGTTCATCTCGATAAGCCTGAAAACAAATCTCATATAGTTGCCTATATGCTTTTTGATGGGAAAATCGATTCCAACTTCATAAAAACCCAAGTTCAATCAAACTTATATCGTTATAAGGAATATGAAAAATTGCAAAAAACGCTCAAAAGCATGTTTTTGGTTCATTATTGGTGTCCAGTTAGCAACTTTGATTTCGAAAAACATATCGAGGTCCTAACAAAACCCATCGAATCTTCAGAGGAACTTAATGATTTCATGACCTATCATACCTCGGAAGCCCCTTTTGAGCCAGGTCTTCCCCAATGGAAAGTTTTTATTTTGCCTTCAATATTTGATGGGAAATCAGCCTTTATAATGAAAATTCATCATTCGTTAGGTGATGGTGCTTCAATAATGAGTCTGATATTTAATTTGGGTTCATGTGCTTCTTTCGAATCAATAAAATTGCCAAAATTCTCTTTCTTTCAATGGCTTTTATTCATGCCATTAGGTTTATATCATACCTTGAATTTGGTTGGTTATATAATCGTTGATTATTTTTTCCATTTGAAGAAAAAAAACGACTTTTCTGGTTTGAAACTCAGCGGGAAAAAGTCAGGTTGTTGTTCAAAGGCCATTCCTCTTCAAAATCTGAAGCTACTCTCAGAAAATAACCCCACTGGTTTTAATGAATTGGTTTTGACTCTACTAAACAAAAGTCTTCAAAGAGCCCATCAGAAAAAATACCAAAAGGAAATCAATGAACTACCGATTTTAATGGCTGCATCTTTAAGGAATTACCCGAAACCTGAAACACCTTTGGAACTGACTAATTTCACTAATTTTATAAGATTACTCGAATTTCCAAAGGGGTCTTTCCAGACGATTCTAGAACGATATAAGATCCTGATGAAATCGTTTAAGAAAAGCTGTGATTTCTATTATGTTCAGTTTTTCAGTGATATTTTGCTTCTAATAGTGCCAATCTGGGTTTCTGAATGGACAATGCACCTTTTTTTCAAGGCCTATCCTTTTATCTTGACTTCTGTTCCAGGCCCTTTAAAGAAAATACGGTTGTTTGATATGGAAGTAGTCGAGATGAGGTTTCTGGCTAACAGTCCTGGGCACATTTATGCTGTTTTCAATGTTTTATCTTATGATGGGAAGGTGAATTTTGGTTGTTTTGCTGATGATGCGAGTGGCATTGAATCAAATGAAATTATTAAAGGAATTGAAGAATTGATAGAAAATGAAGACCAGAAGAAGAAAATATAAAAAAATGAAAAAATCAACTTTTTAATTTTTTTATCAACTTTTTAATTTTATTTGGTTTTTTTTTTTACCGTTTTTCATAAAAAATATAAACTTTGTTATTGACTGTCGTTAATCAATTGGCAATCCATCTGATAATTGGCCAAATCGATATAGGCAGCGGCTTTCCCGGCATCCTGATACCATTCATAAAAGGCTCCTCTGATGTTTTTATCAGTATAACTCTCCGCGCTGAAAACCGTCAAATTTCCGATCCAGGCAATTGAATTCCCATAATAATGTTCGAGGCATCTTCTAAGCCAGAACCCCCATTTTGGCTTCAATTCCTTAAGCTTCATAGCCACTTTCAGGAAAGTTTCTCTGAACTTGGTGATTTTTCTATTGACACTATCAGGGCAATTTTGAATGCCATGATCAAGACAATGGAGACCATAGGCACCTCTCAAGGCCTGCCAATCGTTTTGTGAGTTGATAATGAACATCGGGACATCAATGAACTCGGCGATATATTCTGGGATCATGCATTTATAGAATTTGGTGTCTTTATATTTGCAGTCATAGAAAATGTCCAAATGGATGGAACCTGTATAATTTGCAATGGCCTTCATTTGTGCCCTAAACAAATGGCATTTGGAATTCTGATTAATGTTATCAAGGAAGAGACCAGCATCGGTTAGGCCACTTAATTTCATGGTGGATGGGAAATATTTTTGGAAATAATTCATCCACATAAAGATGGCCTGACCCCCAGCCGATATCCCAGCAATGAGCACCTCTTCCGCATCGAACAAATTATAATTTTCTCTCACATATTCAAATGTAGATAGAGTGTTGTTATATCCCCTAAACCATATTTCGGTGCCATTATATACATACGGATCTTTTCTATACCCCTGGAACAAAATACCATCACAATATGGCAGATAAATCTTATGCCAATTCCAAAACAATGGATTGATATGTTGATCACTTGAAAAATAGCCTAATGAATAACCCACAGTAAATGTGCTTCCGTTAGATCCCGCACTACTACTGGAGCCCTCAAAGGTAGGCATTCGAATCAAACAATTTTCCAACATATCAGTGTTATCATCTCCACAATATCCCCCTCCTGGAAAAAAGAACATGAACTTCTTGCTTCCATTGCCTTGGCCCGGAATGTAGTAAAATTTGTAAATGCTGCCATCAGAACATCTTGCATCTGAGGAATTATCCAATTCAATGACGGTGAAGTTCTCTGTGTTGTTCAGATAATAATTGTAAGGCGGAGGCCAGAGATAATCATTTACTTGATCATCAGTGCATTTTTTGGACACGATTATCATGAAACATAGAAATAGAGCAAGAGCCAGGATTTTAGGGGCTAACATGTTTTGATTCACTAAATTTTGTTTAGAATCTTTTATTTAAATTTGGGCACCAAAAAAACGGTTTTAAATGTAAAAAAATATCGATTTTTGCTTTGTTTTTTTTCTCTTTTTTTTAGCGCTCATTTTTTATTCAAAGTTAATGTTTCTTCAAAGTTGCTTCCCCTCCAGTGGCTTGCAAGCCCATAGCTGTCTTGAAACTATTGTAAATCCACCATTGGAACCCAGTCAATGTTCCGATCATGATGATTCTGGCACCAAGACCTGCCCATAAACCTTTGAATCCAATATCAGCATAGATTTGCTTAATCGCAGTGGTCACTCCGGAATCTGTCTTCACATTGTTAAGCTTCGAAACTATGGTATCAGCAGGATGCGACACAATGGCGCAAAAGACACCAGCCATATAACCTGAGGCGAAGGTGACACCCAATTGGGTGCCTCTGGAATATTCATTTTTGGGTTTTTTGTAAAGCACTCGTTTGTAAATTTGTTCGACGATTTCTTCGAAGGCGACGAACTTGACAATGGTGTAAGGGATTTGACGGCACCAAAGAGGAACAATACCCTTGTATAATCCGAAGAACCCTATAAAACGGTAGAATAATGGTTAAAAGCAATAAAAATACCTTCTTCTGATCTTATTTTGTTGAAGCCTACGAAGAAATTAGTTGGGAAGCTGCCTGGTTTGGAGGTTTGGATTCTCACTTTAGTCTAAAGAAGGGGTTAATAAGGCGAATGTTAGAAGATAGATACAGCTTCAAAGGGACATAACATGCAATCAGCAATGAATTCAGCACAGGCTGAAGAAAAAGCCCAACCTACTTTTCTATATTTGACAGATTTTTCCTCTCCTAAATAAAAAACAATAATAAAAAATGAAGGTTTAAGGAAATAAACCTAAGAGTTTGCCGTAGACATCCTTGAAAACTTCATAGAACCCGAATTTCCCCAATCCTTGCAAGGAATAACCGAATAATGTGGGAAGCCAACCCTAAGGAAAGCGAAATAAAAAAAGAGAACATATTTAAATTTTCAAATAAAATTAAAAGATTTTTGATATAATTACCAAAGTCAAAGCCATGGTGCCTTCTTGTGCTTTGATTTTGGCGAATCCTGCAGTGATGGACTTATATTCAGTTGGATAGACCTGAAGAATTAAAAAAAAAAGTTTTTTTGTAATTTTGACATTTTTTACTTGTTTACGACATTTGACCAAATCCAAAGGAACGATACCAGTGTGTGTAACTCCGCAGGCCAAAAGTCCTCCAGTCATACATTTCAAATAATAGGAGAGATCGTGTTTGTCTGCACCCATGTGATCTGAGCTTTGTGAGCTTGAGAGGAAGTTTGAAATTTTTTTTTAGGATATAATTATAATTTTTTTAAGATAATCCGCTAAAGACGTCAAATTTCCCAAATAAAAAATAATTGCGATTGTTTAAATATTTAAAAAAAGATGATAAAATTATAAAATATTAAATTTTATTTTCTTTATCAAAAAAAAAAAAAAAAACCAGAGAAAAAAATTTTCTTATTTAATTTTTTTTCCATATTGTAAAAATCAATTTTAAACTTATCAAACTTAAATTTTAGGATTGCGATAAAAAACTGCTTTTTCTCTTTATTCCACCATCACCTATCTTTTTCTCCAAATCAGCCATTTTGTCCAAAAAGGCATAATTGTTTTCTTTGAGTTTCCTCTTGATCTTCAGATATAATTTTTCTTTATCTTTGTCTTGATTCCCCAAATGATTGGAAATGCAAAACAAATATTGTGAATCATCCTCATTTTCTGTTTTCGTGAGTTCTCTAGTGTCAGTTTCATATAAAATGCTGCACATTTCATATACTCTGGTATATTTCTCATTTTTACTCACCAGGTCATAGGTATTACAAATAATGGCGATCAACAAATTCAACAAGATAATGGTCACCAACAGAGATCCTATCATAAAGAAAATATAAAGCATGGCTTGACTAATCACGAATAACTCATCAAAATCACTGAAATCTCCTAACATATTTCGGAAGAAAATGTTAAATGATTCAAGAGGATTATAACTAAAATCCGTCTGAATCATGAAAACAGAGAATCCAACTGATAGAATAAACACAAACACGATGAACAAAAACGATCTGATATCCAAAAAAACTTGTATCACCAATCGCACAATAAAAGCACTATTTTTGACTCCTCTGGCGAAGGAAATTAGCTTGATAAATGACACAAAAATCATGATTGAATGACATCCCTTTGAATAAGTATATAGAGAAATCATATATATTGCTAACATGTCCATAGTAGTTGAAACCAAGCCGCTTATGATTTTAGTCACATCAATTACGTTCCAAAATGAGGAAATATAATGTTTGAGACCTAATTTGTAACATTGTTGAGATTCTTGATAAGCGTTATAAAAGAGGAAACAATAGATAATTATGTCACAAAATAAAGAAATGTAACAATAGGTATCATAATCATCAGAAGTATCATCCGAACGATAAGGGAAGATCACCAATGCATTGATTAAATAGACAAATAAAAAGAATAAATTGATCGCTCCATCTGTGAAGAAATCCTTTGCCCCATCACTTTCCCATTTATAACCTATAACTTTGGCCAAAACCTCGTTTTCGAATAATTTGTTCGTGGTGTTTAGTTTACAAATGTTCTTGAAAAATAATAGTGTTTCTGGATTGTTCTCATTGAGGATATCTGAAATAAATACGCATTTTACTTGGAGTTTAGTTTTGAATTTGCTAGGAGTGTATCCTTTTTCCTTATATTCCTTAATATGAACATCCAATAGTGATTTTATTTCAGTTTTGGTGAGTTGAGGCTGTTTCCTGACGATGTATAAAGTCTCTGGAAGTTCTTGATAATAGAAGTTTTCAGGAAATCTTTCAGGTGAATCATAGGTCATTGATAATAATCTATCAATGATATATGTATCTTGACCGAAAATCTCCAAGAGATTATATAAAAGGGTCATATTTATATTATACTCCTCCTTGAAAAGTTCACGGATATTATAATTTTTAATGATATATTTGAAGATCATTTTGAGGATGACTTTTTCTTTTTTCTTCAGGATGATATCAATGCATGAATTTCCATGGATATCTTTATCAAAGAAGGCATGGCTATTGATTCGTATTTTCTGTTTCTTCAGAATATTTATCAATTTGCCACTAAAGAACCCTTTATAATCGTTACTATAGGCAACAATTTGTAGGAAAGTATAGGAAAATGGGATCACTTTCCCATCAATCCCATCAACGATTTTCTGGATTTCAGAATGGGTGAATTTTTTTGGGTCTCGATAAAATTCACATATTTTCAAACCTTTATCTAGAAAAATCAACTCGTTGTTGATAAAATGCATGTAACATCTGATTTCTTTAGGAAAAACCAAAAAAACATCATGTTTTTTACTCCAGAAAATCTTTCGAATGGAAATTGGAAAATCCAGCGTTTTGATAGGGACTTTTTCCCTGATATCATAAAATTCAATGGTTTTACCATTTTCCAAAACAATGCAATACATATTCCAATCAAAGGTGAACTTGAGAAAAGAAATCTTCTTATTTTTAGTGATAGATTTTTCCAAATCTCTGATCCTATTCTCATTGTTCATAAAGGACCATAACTTGATATTCCTATCATCACTAATCGAACAAACAGAAGTCATATCATAGGAAATATCCAGGGCAATTAATTTGGTTTCATGTTCAAACATCTCATAAATTTTAGCCTGTTTTTCAAGGTCCCAGACAAATATTATACTATTGGCATCCCCAGATGCACAATAATTACCATTTCGAGATAAACTAAGCAAAGCCACCTCAGATTTATGTTTCTCAACAAAAGTAAAGTTCTCTTCGCCTTTCTCCATATCCCACACTGTGACGCATCCAGTTAAACCTCCTGTGACTATCTTTTCGATATTATCTGAGATAATCCCACAAGCAAAGGATTTGTGCTTTTTTATGATTTTGTGTTTTATTTGGCCTGTCCTGGCGATCCAAACCATCAAAGTGAACTTTTCTCCCCCCAGACAATATTGTCCGTCCTTTGAGAAAAGAAGAAATTTCATATCTTTGGAAATGTTTTCCATTTTATTGAATTCGGCGCTGAAATCACTCGAATTATAAATTAAAATATCATTTTTTCCTTTTTCTTTGCCCAAAATTTTATACCCATCAAAACTGACATCATATATATCGATGCCATCAATGGGATAATTCTTTTCTGAGCTTTTAATAAAGAAACGCCAGCTTTTCAATGAGTCTTTGCTGAAAGAGGTAAGCACTGAATCTTCCCGACTGAAGGACATTGAGATGATTTCATAATGATGACCGATTAAAGGACCTATTTGTAGATTGCCAGAATTCGAGTCCCATACATTAATTTCATTGTTTTTGCCTGTATAACAAGCAGTGGCAATTTTGGAGTTATGTTTGGAGATTTCTATGGCTGTTATGGGTCCACCCATTAGGTCTAGAACTATAGGAGACAACTTCCATTTCCCTGAGCTCGTGTTTAAGGAATTGTAAATGTACACGAGGCCGTGCTTGTTTCCGCAAACCATTTTCGATGAATCTTGAGAGAATTTTATTATGTTGATCTCAATTTTGCCATGTTCCTGCAACCCGAAAAGTTTTTCGCCTTCTTTTGGATTCCAGATCTCAATTCGATTCACAAAATTGCATCGATATGTTGCCATAATTGATCCATCACTGGAAAAATTTATAAGGGAAACGGGACTTTCATGAGGTTCGTTTTCATCCAAAACCTGCTTTTTTCTCTCTGCATCCCATACATTTAATGACATATCTCTGGATCCTGCTGCAAGAATTTCAGTCGTCTTATCTGCATAATATGTCAGACAGGTGATATCACTTTCGAATGCCTGATCTATGATATGAACAGGAACCTTGATATTTGAGATCTTCCAAAGGAAAATCCGGAAATCCTTCGTGGCTCCAGCAAAACACTCTGAATTAGTTGAAAATGTTATTAGAAGGAAAAGCACGTTTTGATATTCCATCTTCTCATCCGGAATCCCAGACGCTGCCTTCCATTTTGTTATCAAAGTATGGTTATAATTGGGAGCAGGGTACATCATAGTGATCATTTTTTGAGAATCTGGCGAGATAATCGAATACGAAAAATTGGTTTTCATGGGATATTTACTCAAAGGCTTCTTTATTATCTTTCCTGTTTGGGTACTCCAGGTCACTATGCATTTATCTCGACTCGCAGTCACTAAAGTATATATGCCATCTTTTCCAAGCTTAAATCCCAAACCTTCTATAGGTTTGTCATGTTCTTTCAAAGGACCGAATTTCACCACTCCGTTGGAATCAAATCCATAAATCTTGCAATTTTTATCAACTGAATAGATCTGGGACCCATCAGGGGAATATCTGACATGAAGAACCTCTTCTGGATGGCTCTTAAAATTCTTGATCTTGCATTTTTCATTCGCGTCCCATAAAATCACCTTCTTATCACGACCACCAGAAACGAAAGTATTATCAATAGGGGAAAATCTCAGACTGGTCACGGTGTCATAATGTTCTTTAAAACTATGTATTAGAACTCCAGATTCCACATCATGCATCATTATCATTTTATCCTCACTACCACTGCATAAATATTTATCATCCTTTGAAAAATCCAAAGTTGTTATGGCTTTTTTATGGTCTTGGAATAAATGTTTTAAGGAGTTCTTCCTGCAATTATCAATCAATGACCAGACCATCAATAAACTATCATCTGTTCCTGCAGCAAAGCATTCACCTTTATGTCCGAAGCTCAATGATCGGAAATTCTCATTTTCGGGCTTCAATTTAAATAGGAAAGTTTGGTCAGTTATATCCCAAAATATCAGGATTTTTTCCATTCCTAATGTTGCTAATTTCGTCCCATCGTTGGAAAAAACTATTTTGATGATCTTTTTCGAATGGTATTTGAAAACTAAGTCGTTTTGTTCATATTTTCCCTCTTTATTTAGATTGTCAATTCGGATCGAATGATCAAAAGTCGCATAGGCAAGCTTTGTCATATCTGGGGAAAATTCGAGTCGCTCTAGGATGTAGAAACATTCCTGGAACATTTGGTTTGAAAGAATGTCAGAAATGCTTTTGTGTAGATACCACTCGAGAAAATTATGGATTTTTTTAACTGGTTTTCCCACTTTCTTGTCTTTTTCAGGGGAATCATCTTCGATATATGCTTTATAATCTTCCTTGCTGATAGAAACTATATCGCTGATTGAAAGTTTATTCAGAGCATATTCTTATTTATTATGATTTTGGAAAAAAACATGAAAAAAGAGGATATACTTTCGAAAAAGGCATTAGAATAGACCCTTTTCTTTTTGGAGAACTTATGACTAGGAAATTTCTCTTTTTAAGGAATTTTTATTATTTTATGTACATTTTTGATCTCACCAATGAAGCAAGTTGGAGTCGGGCTGCTTGTCCTCTTTTCTCCTTAAAGAATGTAGGTCTAGGGAAAAATAAGTGTCTTTTTTGAATAATGTAGAAAAACAAACGATTTTGTCTCTTGCTCTTTAAAAGGGAAGCTTTTTTTAGAAGCAAAGCTTTTTTTAGAAGTTAAGCTTTTCTTAGAAGTTAAGCTTTTTTGGTCGCCTTCGGAAGTCATAGAAGCTGACTCTACCTTCCTAAAGGAATCCTTCTTGATCAAGTAATCTACATATTATTTTGGATATAAGGGGCCATTTAAACTTAATTTACCATTTTTTTCTTTCGGCTTCTTGTATTTTTCTTTTTCATCAACGAGCTCTTGCTGGCGTACATAAAATATTATGGTTAACAAAAATAAAATTAAAATGGTAGGCTCACGTATCCTTTCATAGTTTTCTTATAATTTTTTTTGTCAATTAATTTGAATTTTTTTGTTTAAAAAAAAAACAAATTTTTCAAACAAACACAGAAAAATCATAGCAAAAAAAAAATAAGCACATCATTTATTGGAATCTATAATTATTTTTTACCTGTAAATAAAAAAATATATGAATTTATCATTCCTGTATCAAGACACAATAATTAAAAAAGACACAACGGATGAAAAATTAATTAAAAAATAGAAATTATAAATTTAATATTGTTTAAACAACAAATTTGCATCCAAAAAATGAAATTTTTGTTATTTTTATAAAAAAATTTGAAAAAAGCTGTGCTAGATGAAATTTCATATGCTTTATTAAAACCAAATTTGAAGTCTCAAATTTCAAATTTGGTAATGTAAAAACTTAAAAAAAAAGTGAAACTTAAAAAAAAAGTAAAAAAAAAGTAAAACTTTAAAAAAAAAAGTTAAAACTTAAAAAAAAAATTTTAAGTTTAAAAATCCGAAAAATTCTCTACAATTTGACCAGATAATTGTTATTTATTATGGGAAACAAAGAACAAAAACAATCTAAGAAGGAGAATGATAAATTTGAAAAGAAAGAAAACACACTAGGTAAGAAAAATTCTTTTGGAAACCTTTAAATTTATAAGTTTTTGAAAGAAAAAAACACCGAAAAAACCTTCAAAAATATGTCTCTTGATATTTTTAAACCCGAAGTAAAATATTTTCTTAGTTATTTTCCAGCTAAAGTCGTTCAAAAAAGGTAACACAAGTTGTTGATATTGAAAACAACAATATCCTTTCAGGTAAGATCCTTGAAAAGAACTCTTCATTAATTCTTGGCAAATTTAGAATTATTTCCAAATTAGGAAAGGGTTCTTTTGGGGAAATCTTTAAAGTTGGTTATCAAGAAACGAATGAATTTTATGCATTAAAAATGAATCGATTTTATGAAGGGAAGTTATTCGAGGGGTTTTTGGAAAATTATCATTCTTTATTGAATTTCTCTCATAATAATGTGATGAAACATTTCGGTTATTTTCTCCTGATTCAAAAAAACGAAAACAAAATCCTGATCGAAGTTTTCGAGTTATTGGAAGCAGATTTACGCAAAACAATGAATGACAGAAAAAAAATGATGAAAAGCTTCACTCCACAAGAAATTGTTAATATAATATTGGATATTTGCAAAGGGGTACAATATTTGTTTTTGAATAAGGTCATTTACACAGACATTAAACCAGCCAATATTGCGATAAAAGAAGGAAAATGGAAGATTATAGATATTGACTCAGATTTGTATGAGTGCTCCTTGAATAGACTTATCCCTGCTAATCGAATAAAATTTTTTACAATGGAATATGCTGCGCCGGAGATAAAACAATTAATGGAAAAAAATGAATATCATAAAGATAATATTGATATTAGCAAGGCAGCGGCTTGGTCAGTGGGGGTAATAATCTATGAGCTCATTTATGGATATAAACCACCAGCTGGTGATAAATTTTTATTTGGTTATTTTCTTCAGGAAAATTGGAAAAAATTAATTTCGCAAGTTTTTATAAAAGATCCTGAAAAACGAATTACTTTAAATGAAATTATTGAACACCCATTTCAAAAAGAAATAAGTTTTGATTTTGAAATTGAAAATTCAGTTGAGCCACCAAATGAATTTCATAATAAAAAAAATTCCTTGGCAAAGCTTATTATGACACAAAAAGAAACCCGAAATTCAATATTTTTTTGGAAGGAATTCCAGAAAGTAGATCGTTAAAAAAAAAATGGAGTGACTCTGAAAGCTTAGAAGGCACTAAATCTCAAAAACATAAAAAACTTACCAATGATGATATTGATAGTGCGGAAAATTCGCAAAACTATTTAACTGATTCTGCAACGCTAACGCTAACGACCAAGGAGTTGAGGAGCTTATTGTTGAAACCGAGGGAAAATAGTAAAAAAAAAAAAAAAAAGATGAGCAGGAATTTGAGAAAACGCAACTTAAAATTCTGGAAAAAAAAATGGCTCAATTTCCTAAAAGAAAGAAGAAAAGCTCGGAGAAATTGCAAATTAGCTTCCCCAATTAATAAAAAATACGATGAAGATTTTGAAAGTTCAGACAGTAAGAAAAAAAATGACATTGACACTGGAAGTTCTGAAAAAAACTCTCCAAAAAAGGGAAAATTTAAAATTAATTTTAATTCTCTGCCAAAAAATTATAGTAGCGACTCTTACGAAGAAATACTGGAATTTAAAAGAAACAATAATAAGAATTTAGAAAATTCTGAAATCAAATTTCCGAAAAAAAATGACATTGACAGTGAAAACTCTGAAAATACGCCAACCCTGAAAAAAAAGCAGAAATCCAAAAACATATTTGAAAAAAAATATCATAGTGATTTTGAAAGCTCTGAAAAATCTGAAATAAAAAATAAGAAAAAAAAGAGAGATGAGGAATGTGAAAAATCAGAAAGTTCTTTCATTAAACTTCCAAAAAAAAATAACGATACTTCTGAAACAACAAAGACTGAAAATGAATTGGCCATTTTCTTTAGAAAAAAAAACAGAAAATTAAGAAAGAAAGTGACGAAGATCACAAAAAATAAGAAGAGCAGATCATATTTCCGAAAAAAAATGAAGACAACTCATAAAAAACACAAATCAAATTTCAAAATAAATAAAAAATACGATGAATATTCAGAAAGCACTTCCAAATCATTGGAATTTTCTTCTTTTATCAATGAAAGTGCTCATTCAAATCTTGATTCTGTGGAATCTAAAATAGATAATAAATTCGATAAGCTAAAAATGACTAAGCACAATATCTCTCAACCTGCTGTTGATATAGTGACTCCTTTCTCAAAACTTCAAATAATATGGCATGACCCAAAAATTGACAATGAAGAAAACAAATACAGATTAGTGAAATATTCAGATACTCACTGTTTAAAACCCTTTAAAGACCATGAAGAGGTCAGCATTTTCTTAAGAGGGACAGCAGAACATTGGTTTTTAGTGACTTCAGGGACAAATGGACAAATTTTGGTGCCTAAAATTCACGAAGAACCTGCTATCATCGGAATTGTGATATTTTGCCGTCATCCTGAATATCATAAAGCATGGGCGTCAAAATTCAAAAAAGTACTAAAAATTGTTAATAAGAGTTTTCAGGAGGTACTTGAAAATATCAAGCCATGTTTTCATAATTATTTGTGCTCATATCTTTTTTCGTCTCTGGATCTTAAAGAAGGGTACATGATATCACGGCTAATTAGCAAAAAGTTCTTCATTGAAAATGAGGAGCTGAAAAATCAAAATGAAGAAGGTGAATATTTGTCAATATCTTATGAGTTAGCTTTGCAATTTGGTCTTATTATAAAAAACCTAATAAAAAATAACAATCCAGCCAAATTAAGCAATGAAAATAAATATCAAATTGTCCAAGAGTTAATGAATCTTACTGAAAAAAATGAAGAAAAACTTGCAATAAAAGAAAGATTTAAAAAACCATCCAACTGGTTTCAATCAATTATTTATACTTATACTACAAAAGCAATTTATTGCAACTTCAACAAAGTCCTGACCTCCGATCAATATGATAAAATCTTGGAAACTTTGACGTATCTTTTTTCTTGCATTTTAGCTCATATGTCGCAAAAAAAGGATCAATCAAGACTAAGAATTCTTTATAGGGGCACCGACAAATCTGTCGGAAGTGAATATATGAATAATAATTTAATGTTTTGGAAGGCTTTTACCAGTACTTCTTTGGATCTTACACAAGCTGAAAAGTTTACCACAAATGTTAAAGGAACCATCTTTAAAATCCATCTTTCTGATAAAACACCTCATCCTTTTCTAATATTACCCCCAAGTTGGACGAAATTTAAAAAGGAAAAGGAAGTTTTGTTGTGGCCCAATTTCGCTTTCAAATGTGTAGGTTGTAAAAAAGAAAAATGGTATGATTATGTGGAATTAGTGCAAAACGAATCATATATAATAGCCACATCTGATTTGGAAAGTTTGAAGAATTGGTGGAAAGAATATATGGCTAGCAAAATCGAAATTCCTTTCGACGATTTCTTCAATAGAATGAGAATCAGAATAAAAGATGCTTTGAACTTTTTGAGTTTTTATAAAGAAAAAGAGAAATTTTTTTTCCAAGAGAATGAAGAATTAAAGGAAGAAGAGAAGAAAGATCCTGTTGAAGAAGAAGAAAAAACAATTAATATCAAAAAGTTGATCCAAAATAACAAAAAAAAGGAAGATCAATTTGATTTCCAATTTGAGAAAGAGATTTATGATACCTTTAAAAACAAGTTTCTGGAACATTTGAAAGAGAAACTCTTTTTCTCAAAAACTTTTCCCCAAGAACAAAAAAGATTTTATCAAATTTTAATTCGAGATATGAGAATTTTAGAATTGATTGAAATGAAGTTCGAACCGTTTTTGCTAGAAATTGCAGGAGTTGTATTTAAAATAAAAACAAGGAAAGGAGTTGCTGAAATTCTGGCTGAAAATACTGATTTTTTTAATTTTATGATTAACGAAATTATGAGTTTTGTTCAAGAAAGGCTGAAAATTTACAAGAACACAGTTTTGGAACTTTGCAAGAATTATTTTGAGGTTTTATAATTATGGTTAAAAAAAACAAAACGGAAAAAACTTAGAAATTTTTTTTTAATTTTTTGCTTGCTAATTTGTTAAAATTTAAAAACCAATTAAAAAAAAAAACTTAATTTACATAAAATAAATTATCATAAAACATTTAAAAATATTAAGGAACTACTTTTTCCAAAAATTAATTTTCTTTTATTTGGCTAAACAATTTGGATTTTTATTTTTCTTTTTGGCAAAGTTTTGGGTGACATTAAAATTCAAATGTACAAAAAATAAATAAAACTATTAATACCTTTATTAATTTAATCCATGAAAAAGAGAAAAATCTTTAAAGGAAAATTCAATTTTTAAAATTGATCATGATTTGAACAAACTTGCTGTTTTGTTACAAATTCTTTTTAATCTCTATTAAATTTTATTTTTATTTTCTTCAAAATTCTTAATTTTCGAAAAAAAAATCCTTTATTTCCCAATTTTTCCGATAAAAACCCTTTTATTTCCTTGATTTCTTCTTGTTTTTCGTGTTTTTTTTGCTGGTGACGACCTCCTGATTCGCAGTGGAAGCAGTTCCCTTATAATTGCTAACACTTTCCTTGCCCCCTACTTCCCCTTGAGCTCCTCTCATGGCTTTTTTCCCTTTTTTCCCTTTAAACTTGGCTCTCATATAAAGTGGCATCCATCTTTCAGGATCTGGCATATTTCCAGGTTTATTAGGATCGAAGTTTTTCGGCAATCTTTTTTTTTTTGATTTTTTTTTAATGGGTTTATTGAGAATTTCCTCATTTTTCGGTGATTTTGGGGACCCTGGAGCCTTGATGACTTTAATATTCATAAAGCCTGCTTCTTTATCTAATAATCTCTTGATTTCTCGTTCATCAATGATCAAATCTTCTGGCAATTGGATTTTAGTTAAGAGACTTTCGGCTTTATTTGAATCAAAAACCGAATAACAACGTAAAAGACGATATATCAGACTTCTAGAGGATTCTTTCTCAGGTAGTTGGGCTAAAATCCCCTCATAAATTGCCGCTGCATTGACGAAATCCTCTTTTTTCTCATAAACTTCACCGCAAAGACTTTGGATTTCAAGGTTTTGGTTGATATTTCTCAGGTTATTAAGGATTTGTCCTGAATTTTCAAGGTTTTCCTTAGGAAGTTGCGATATCAAGGCAAGGATAATAATAGCAAAGGCCTCGTTTTTCAGGATTTCGGGATTTTCTTTGACTAAATCGTTAAGATTTGATAAGGTTTCTTGGTTTTTATGAAGAAGCCTTGCGATTTCGGCCTTTATCAATAGACAAACGGGTTTCAAAGCCTTATTGGAATTGGAGAAATCCTGGAATAAATTATCAATACCCTTGAAATTCTTGCTTTTATATAATAAATAGAACTTACTAGCGATATATCTCGAATTTCGCTTTAATTCCTCTTTATTATAAGAAGAATCCAATTCACTACTTAGTAGCTTCTGAGACTCAACTAATCTGTTTTTCTGTAAGGAAATCAGGACTTTATTCAATTTTATGGTGATTTCCTGAGTTTTCTCTGTCTTTTTCAAGCCTTTAACCACGGAATCCAGGCTTTTCAGGCTATCTTGATAATGGAAATGAGAGCCATGACTGCGAAAAACAGCCAGATTATTCAAAAGGATTGTTTTTATTGAGGAATCGATGTTTTCCTTGGCTTCAAAGCTGCTATAATATTTGATTTTCTCATCGATTTCTTGAGGAGTTATCATGAAAAGAAGGCTTTCTATATAATCTTTTTCGAGATTCGCTAATAAAAAGTCGTTTATCGCCTGTTGATCAGCTTCATCTTCTACTAAAGCCTGAAATCGTCTCAATTGGGTCAAACAGGCTTTATATTGGCCTAATGAAGCATATATTAGACTACAATTAAAGAGGATTTCTCTCACAAAATCCTTCCTTTTCCCTAAGAAATTCTCAGCGATTTTCAAAGCTTTTTCCTGTAGATTGGGCGAAGCGTAATATCCAGAACTCAGCATATTCACCAGGAAATCCTCGAAATTTTCATCAGAAAATTGCGCTTTTTCGAGCAAAGATTGATAAAGGAATCGTCATATTTCTCCTGTTTATAATAGATCTGAGCCTCTAATAATTGAAAGCCTGGAAAACTGGACTTTTCTGCTAGATTGATCTTTTCGAGACATTGAGCGAAATCGCCTTTTTTATATAGACAATAACAGAGACTATATAAGGTGAAAGGATCAGAAAAGGACTTTAAAGCTTGTAAAATTTGAAGACTTTCATTGAATTTTCCTAATCTTAAAAAGGCCAAAGCCTGAAATAATAGGATTTCAGGGTCTTGGGGTGTTTCCTGGAGTATTTGTTGTGAAAATCTCAAGGTTTCGTCATCATTTTCGGCCTTTATCGAATCACTTAAACGCTTATATAGTAGGTTTATATCAGGTTTTGGGTCCATAATTAGATATGTTTTTTTTTTGAATATTGGGTTTAATTAAAAAATAGGCTTTTTATCGCTTATTTAACGTGGAAGTTTGAAATAGCGACTTTTTATTAAGAAAAATGATAGAAAATGAAGAAGAATTCGATATAAACCCTAATTATAATAGGCTGAAGGACTTTTTCATGGATTTCCAGGGTTTTTTCTCCTTTATTAAGCTGAAATTTAACGATTTCCTATATTAGCCCATTATAATCTAGAGGAAAAAGAACTCAAAAGCCTTGATTTATTGATAGTTCTTAAGGATTTATTAACGATTTTCCCTTTTCTTAAGAAATACCTGAAACAAAATCTCGAGAAATACCCTAAATCTAAGCCCGAAAGCCTATCGAAATTGTTTTTTCAATTGAAAAACCTGAAAAATGAGCTGATTTCATTGAAAAACGAGGATAAAAGACTGTTTTCCTCAATGACGGAGGCTTTAAAAAGCCTGATTTCAATGATATCTGCCAAATTCAATGAGATTCTAGCCAAAGAAACAAGCGAGAAATTGGTTCTTAAGCAGGAATTAGCTGAAATTCTAAAGGAAAAGACACGATTATCAGAAGATTTGAATAAATTATCAGAGAATCTGAATAAATATCAGAATTTTGAAGAGGAAAAGTCTGATTTCCTGAAGAAATCGAAAGAAATGAGTGAAGAGAGGGAGAACCTCGAAAATCAAAGACTTTCATTAGAGAAATCAAAAGAAGAATTCGCGATTTTCCAGGCTCAGAAAAAACAGGAAATTGTCAATGAAAAAAATCTGATTCTCGAAGAACAAAAAAGTCTTATTTTATTAAGAAATTCATAGAGATTTTTAAGCTTAGGATTGGATAATCTGAGGGAAGTCGTACTTATGAATGAGAAAATCCAACAAAATTCGTCATTTTCCTTTCAAAATTCAGAGGAAAAACCCTTAGAAAAGACGAATGTTACCACGAATCGAGGCAAAAGAGGCAGAAAAAGCAAGTTTTTCTCTAGTTTCCAAACACCGAATAAGGAGGTTTCTGAGATCTCGGATCAAAACACCAAATCACAAAGGAAAACAAATAGATCTATCATAGAAGGATTGAAGTTTATTCATGAAAACGATGAAAATCAAGATGAAATCGAAAAAATCAGAGAATTGGAAAAAAGGACCACTTCTGTGAATAAAGAGGAAATTTTATCGCATGTTTTTGAAAATAAGACCAGAGTTAAGAAGAAATTGGCCTATTTTCGTGATAATTTCAAAAGGCAAAAACTGGAAGGCGAAGGAATTGAAAAAGCAAAATATAGAACGTTGAGAGAAAGCAGCTTGAAGAAAATGAAGGGGATTTTGAATAAGAGCGTTATGGATATTAAGAAGAATAAATGATTTATAAAGAGAATTTTAAGCAAAGGCTTGTTTTTTAAAGAAAATGGAAAATGCTAGAATAAATATTAGAAAAAAGCTGTTCTTTTAAATATAAAATTCTGCCATGATAGGGAAAGAATATATTTTTTAAAAAAAAATTCCAAACTATTTATTGAAGATTTTGAAGAGAAAAACTATGGATATGACGCCAGAACTGTTTAAAAGAAAAATTAGAACTTGAGTCTTGAGTCTTGAGGATATTCAAATCTTAATTCAATTCTTATGTTCTCGTCCTTTCCTTCCTCATTCTCAGGTTTCTGCTCATTTTGATTCTTCCCT
>Ga0302186_10000796_pt1 | contig 27313 bp, 26 predicted proteins | sample II_Bog_E1_2_FD_198782 | JGI IMG/M metagenome (GOLD analysis project Ga0302186, IMG submission 198782) | Peat permafrost microbial communities from Stordalen Mire near Abisko, Sweden - II_Bog_E1_1 | ecosystem: Environmental > Terrestrial > Soil > Wetlands > Peat | place: Sweden: Abisko... | reverse complement strand
ATTCCGATGTTTTTATTAAGTGCCTGGTAGCCAATCGCAGTATTTCCCCCAACACCCAGAAAACTCGCATTTGTATAAGAAAAAAGCGCCTGATAACCGATAGCGGTATTATATGTACCTGTAGAACTATTACCGGCTTCGAAGCCAAAAAATGTACTTGCTATAGCGCCATTATAGTCAAGCCACCCAGCTTTTTGTCCATCCGCTTTAAATTCAAGTGCTTCAGCATCGGTGGTGCCAAGGAAATTTGTTCCTGGAGTAGTACCCGAATTACCGGTAAGCAACCAGCTGTTAGCTGTAGCTGCCGTGTTTATTAATGCCCAATTGGGTGCACCGGGAGTGCCGGAATTATAATAATACCCTGCCGGTGTTAGTCCGCTTCCGGAAGGAACATAAACAAGCAAACTTGTTGGCGGAGTTGCTATGGTAACAGCATCGGTAGAATTTGCAAGTGCTACATTGGGAATAAGTAATCCTTTGCCATTAGGACTTGTATACGTATTTCCAGTATTCAAATCAAGTATGGCTGAAGTGTTGGGTGTAGCGCCCGAAGTATTTATGCCCACATTTTGTGCAAGAAGGGTGCCTGAAATAATCAAAAAATACCCAATGATTAGAGTGTTCTTCATTTTATTTTAAATAATAATCGTTAATTGTGATGACCAGGTCTAACTAATCTTAACTTAATTAGACTTCAAATATACAATTATTTTTAAGAATATAAATATCAGAATACAATGCGCTAAGTAATCCTATCATATTTACCCCTTCCGGCTCCGACTAATACCGGTGGTGATTCAACCTCAGAACTACTCATGCGGTCGCCCTCTTTGCCTCAATATCTCTTGAGCCTCTTCCCGGGTACTAACATATCTAATTTTGGGACTTAAAGGTACATTGTTAGCCCGGTTTAACTCTTTCATTTCCTCCGGCATGTTTTTTAAAAATATCCGCATCAGTTGGGTCAATACAGCGGAGTCGCCTTCCTCTGCTTTTTTAAGTGCCAGCTCAATGAGATTGTCTTTAATATTGCCGTAGCCTACATCTTTGCTAATATCGGCCTGCTTTTCATATTGATTATCTTCTTTCATCCACCTGAAGTGGGTACGGGGGGATATACCTATAGCTTTAGCAGCTTTTCTGATATTGCCGTAATTGGCTTCAAGCGAATTGATCATCGCTTCCTTTAGTTTGGCAGTTTGTTGCGGTGAGTTCATATAATTAGGGTTGGTTTTATTTTGCAAGTATATAGGTATAAAAAGTGGTTTTCTCAAAAGTCAATGACTAGTCATTGACTTTTGAGAAACATTACAAATAAATACAGAGCTACCTGAATGTCACACTTTGTGTTTTTGAATGTCACATTCTAATTATCAGATTATCAACACATAAATCCAATTTTAAAAAATAAAAATACTCGAAAAAGTGTGACATTTAGCTCTTCAATTTTCACTTAAAAAATCATCCTGAATCGGTAGACTATAAGTCTGTATATTTGCTTCGTTTTTATTCAACATTCAAAATCCAACACACAACATTTATAAAAGTTTATGGCAAAAGAAATGGAATTTAACAAGCGGGAAGATACAATGCGGATGCTAATGTCTAAGCTAGAGCAGAAGACAACCAAAGTATATGAAGGAGGAGGCAAAAAGAAAATTGAAGCACAGCATGCCTTGGGTAAGTTAACAGCAAGGGAACGTATTGACTACTTGTTGGATCAGGGGTCCAACCGGATTGAGATAGGCACTTTTACCGGGGATGAAATGTACGAAGATGTGGGCGGATGTCCAAGCGGAGGTACCGTGGTGGTAATCGGATACGTAAGCGGAAGGCAATGTATTGTGGTGGCTAATGATGCTACTGTAAAAGCGGGAGCATGGTTTCCAATTACTGCGAAAAAGAATTTAAGAGCCCAGGAAATAGCTATGGAAAACCGTTTGCCTATTATTTATTTGGTCGATAGTGCTGGGGTTTTTCTTCCATTCCAGGATGAAATTTTTCCTGATAAAGAACATTTCGGAAGGATATTCCGCAATAATGCAGTTATGTCGTCTATGGGCATTGTGCAGATTTCAGCCATTATGGGCAGTTGCGTTGCAGGAGGTGCCTACCTACCTATAATGAGCGATGAAGCATTAATAGTGAATAAAACAGGGAGCATTTTTCTGGCAGGTTCGTACCTGGTAAAAGCCGCTGTTGGCGAAGATATTGATAATGAAACTTTGGGCGGGGCTACCACTCAATCTGAAATATCGGGTGTAACCGATTACAAGTGCGAGAACGACCAGGATTGTCTGGATAAGATTAAAAAGATATTCGACAAAATAGGAAAATATGAAGCGGCCGGATATGACAGGGTGGAAGTCAAAGCTCCGGCAAAGGACACGAAAGAGATTTACGGGCTTATTCCTGAATCAAGGGAAAAGCCTTATGATATGCATGACATCATAGACCGTTTGGTAGACGACTCCGACTTTGAGGAATATAAAGCCGGATACGGCCAATCGATACTCTGCGGACTTTCGCGCATTGAGGGCTGGGCGGTTGGAATTGTGGCTAACCAGCGTAAAATAGTAAAAAGTAAAAAAGGAGAAATGCAGATCGGAGGTGTTATTTATTCCGATTCTGCCGATAAGGCAGCACGTTTTGTAATGAACTGTAACCAGAAAAAAATTCCGCTTGTGTTTTTACAGGATGTTACAGGTTTTATGGTCGGCTCTCGCTCAGAACACGGAGGAATTATTAAAGATGGAGCCAAACTGGTAAATGCCATGTCGAATAGTGTAGTTCCCAAGTTTACAGTAATAATGGGCAATTCCTATGGTGCGGGCAACTATGCTATGTGCGGCAAAGCTTATGACCCCCGGTTAATAGTCGCCTGGCCGACGGCTCAAATTGCTGTTATGGGCGGTGAGCAGGCAGCTAAAACACTTTTACAAATACAAGTGAGCACACTTAAAGCAAAAGGACAGGTAATTACTCCGGAAGATGAAAAGAAACTGCTTGATACTATTATGGAAAGATATGCCAGGCAGTTGTCACCATATTATGCTGCATCAAGGTTATGGGTGGATGAAATAATTGACCCGCTTGATACCCGCAAATGGATTTCTATGGGCATTGAAATGGCTAACCATGCGCCTATAGTGCGCCCTTACAATGTGGGCGTGTTGCAGACTTAATTGGTTTAGTTGTCTGAATGCAGGCCAATATTATTACCCTCGCTATCGGTAAAAACAGCAATATACCCGGCCAGATTTTTATATTTCGTTACAATAACCTTTCCTCCGGCAGGTTCGATTTTATCAAGAACAGTCTGAATATCGGGATAGGCATTCAAGTAGAGAAGAGATCCTTCGGTGGAGGGTTTGAAACGGGTGCTTTTAACAAGCGCTCCCGTAACCCTTCCTGATGTTGCCTGTATAACTCCGGTTACAGTAGGAAAAAATGTCATTTCCTCATTCATATCTCCTTTATCAATGAAATCCTTAACTACAAATGTTGCCGTATGCATTTTGATATTAAGTATGGTTTCATAAAATTTTTTCGCTCTTTCAGAATCCAAAACAGGAATTTCAAACCAATTAATTACATTGGATTTTTCGTTTATTTTCTCCATTTTATTTGCTTTTATACCACCCTTGCGATAGCGTTGTCATTTCAAAATTTAGTCCTTAAAGTGTGCATGTGTATCAATTACCGTACCATCTTCCAGGTAACTCTCCGTAAGGGTTTTACGGCCGCTGTCGTCATAGTATTTCCATTTCCCGATCTTCTTTCCGTTTTTATATTCGCCCTCTGCTTTTATTGATTCATTATTGTAATATATCACCCACTTACCTGTTGGCAAAAGGTTTTCATTGTAGCAAGAGATGCGTCGTATATTTCCCTGTATCCGGAAAGTAGTAATAATAAATCCGTTATCCGATTTCAGTCTTGTTACTGCAACAGCAATTTTGGTTGTATCATCTTTATAAAGGATACAATAATTATCATTATCTGAATGCAGGCCCATAACAATTTGCAGTAAAAAAGTATCTTTAATCGTGTCGCCCCTAAAATGGAGAAAATTCAGCACGTAGCTCTTCTTTATCAAATCTCGTTTTTCTTTTTCGGTCGGTTCATTGGATGATGGGGGAGGTCCAAACGGGATTATTATTTGCGCTTGGGATGCAATACTCAAAAAGAATAAAATACAAACTAAAAGTTGCTTTTTCATTTTTAAATGGTGTATAACGATGCAAATATGGATTAATTCCTCATGCAAAGCCTTGTATAAGCCTGTGAAGAAGTTACAGTATTCACATATCCGAAGATGGGCACAAAAAATCCCGCCCAAATTGTTCAGGCAGGATTAAGATTTCAATAAATAAGATTAAGCTTTATCTTCTTTAGAAGACTTAGCTTTATGTGCAGGTTTAGTTCTGACTTTATGTTGGGCTGCTAAATCAACCAGAACTTCCCCCTTAGGCTTAATGGCAACATAACGCCTGTCTTGCTTTTTTGTAGTGAATACAACTGTTCCGTCAACCAGCGCAAAAATGGTATGATCTTTACCAATACCTACGTGTTTACCAGGATGGTATGAAGTACCTCTTTGGCGTATAATTACATTACCGGCTATGGCTTCTTGTCCGCCAAATATTTTAACGCCTAAGCGTTTACCGTGTGATTCTCTTCCGTTCCTTGAACTACCAACACCTTTCTTATGTGCCATGACAGTTTAGTGTTTATTGATTAATATTATTCTTTTGACTTTTTACGGGTTGTTGCTTTCTTCTTTTCAGGAGATGCCGCCTTTTTAGCTTTAGGAGCTGCTGCTTTTTTCTTCTTTTTTGGGGCCTTTTCTTCGGTTACTCCTTCATGTTCATCCATGTTTTCGTCGCTGTCGACTTCTTCTTCCTCAACAGGATTTATAATCACTTCTTCTTCAATTTCTTCAATCGCCTCGCCTTTGCCAAAAATACCATGAATAAGTAATTCGGTAAGATATTGGCGGTGTCCATTAAGTCTTTTATATCCTTTTCTGCGTTTCTTCTTAAAAACCAGAACTTTGTCGTCTTTTACATGCGCCACTACCTTAGCAGCTACACGGGTACCGTCAACAAAAGGCATACCAACACTTATAGCACCTTCGTTATCAACCAAAAGGACTTTGTTGAATTCCACTTGGCTTCCTTCGGCTGCCTTCAGGCGATGCACATAGATCTTTTGCTTCTTCTTTACCTTGTGTTGTTGCCCTGCTATATCTACTATTGCGTACATGATTTTTCAGATTTTAACTGTTCTTTTTCTTTTTTAAAGGGTTGCAAAGGTAATATTTTTTTAAATACCAGTGTATTGATATATAAAATTTGTCTAAATCTATATTATTTTGTTTAGTTATATCTTCCATTTAAGGCTTCCCTGATTGATTTTTCGGCAAGATAACATTGTTATGCGATATGGGTATATCTTTTGTTCTTTTATATTTGCCGACTCATTTTATTAATAGTACTTCAGTTAAACTTGAAAACAAGAACATACTAAACCCCCTTGAAATAACCAACAAATGAATAACATCAGTAAATTATCTTTATCAGCAGTATTGGCTTTCGCTCTTATGTCCTGTGGGATGGGCAATAAACCAAATGATTCAACAACGGTTAATAATGCAAATGCTGTTGCTGCAGCAACAACAGTTGATAATGCAGTAAAGAATGGGATGGACAATGCCAACGAAAAAATGAAAGAACGCAGGGCAAAAGGAGATACCCTTGCAATGCCTTATACTGACCTTCAAAAATATCTACCTCAATCTTTGGATGGCTATACAGCTGAAACACCTAATGGAGCTTCTGTGAACATGATGAAAATGTCCTATTCTTCGGCAGAAATTCGTTTCAAAAAAGATAATGGAGATTGGGTTAAGGTTACTATTATTGATTACAATCAGGCATATAACCTATATAGTTCAGCCACAGCTATGTGGGCTATGGGTATGAGCGTTGATTCACCCGATGAAAAGGCAAGCGGAATTAAACTCGACAACTCCACTGGAGGATGGCAAGTTTATAAAAAGAAGACCAAAAATGCCACCGTAACATTGGGAGTAGGCTACCGTTTCTGGGTTCAGGTTGATGCCAATAATCAAGATGATGCAGATAAGGTCTTATCTATTGCAAAATCTATAGACCTCGCTAAACTGGCTAGTTTATAATAGCCTTTCTTATTTTATTAAAGCATTTTGCCTTGTATCATGGGTGAATTTGCTATGACGTTAGGTAAAGGATACAATCGGAACAATTGTATGTGTAACAAATTAATTTCTACATTTGAACCTACAATAATTTAATTCCATGGTATCAAGAAGAGACTTTATCGGTAAATCAGCTTTGCTGGCTGGTTCTTTATCATTTTTGAAATTTTCCGACCCGTTATTTGCTGAAACATTAGAAAATAAAGTAAGCAAGCTTGGCAATAAAAGTGCGGAAGAGTCTGCTACTGATGAAAGTTTTTGGGCATGGGTGAGAGGGAGCTATACGTTATCTCCGGATGTAATTAACCTGAATGCAGGTGGAGTAAGTGCCCAACCTAAGGTGGTACAGGATGCCCATATATTTAATTACCAGCTTTGCAACCAGGGGCCTTCTTATTATATGTGGGACATACTTGATAAAGGAAGAGAACCTCTTAGGGCTAAACTGGCAGATTTAGCCGGATGCGATCCGGACGAGCTGGCAATAAACCGTAACGCTACTGAAGGGCTTAATACGGTGATTTTTGGATTACACCTCGAAAAAGGTGATGAGGTTGTATTGAATAAATATGATTATCCGCACATGATTACTGCTTGGAAGCAACGAGAAAAAAGAGATGGAATAAAGTTAAGCTGGGTTGATTTTGACCTGCCCCAGGAAAATGATGATGCGATTGTAAAGCTTTATGCCGATAAAATTACTTCTAAAACGAAAATTGTACATATTACCCATGTAATTAATTGGGTGGGGCAAATTATGCCCGCCCGGAAAATAGCTGATATGGCACATTCTAAGGGGTGCGAGGTGATTGTTGACGGTGCGCATTCTTTCAACCATTTTGATTTTAAAATACCTGATACTGGCGCCGATTATTTTGCAACGTCTTTACACAAATGGCTTGGTGCTCCATTTGGCAGCGGAATGCTATATATTAAAAAAGATAAAATAAAAAATGTATGGCCTTTGCTGGGGGATGATGACGCAGGAGGAGATAATATTCGCATATTTGAATGGCTTGGTACGCGCTCCTTTGCATCTGAAATGGCAATTGGCAACGCTGTAGATTTTATGTCGGGCATAGGTATACAGCGTAAAGAAGCCAGACTAAGGTATCTTAAAAACTACTGGGTGAATAAAGTAAAAGATATTCCTAAGGTGAAATTCAGCACATCTATGCTTCCCGAGTATTCCTGTGGAATTGCCAGTTTTTCTATTGACGGCTGGAATGGTGGCGATATAAGTGCAAAACTCTTCAACGACAAAAAAACATTTGTTACCGGTATGGTATACGAGAAATTGAATTGTGTGAGGGTCTCTCCTAATATTTATAATTCCACCTGGGAATTGGATAGGTTGGTGGATGGCATAATCGAAATTTGCAAATCAGATCCTCCTCCTGCTACCGATAAAAAAGAAGAAAAAAAGAAATAATACAATTAAATTTTAAAGCCCTTGATTTAATCAAGGGCTTTAAAACAGGGTAAAATTTTCCTAAGAAGAAACTCTGCTCAAAAAATCAAACAGAAGACGCACTCCAACTCCTGTTCCGCCTTTTGGTTTATAATCGTATGCTGAGTCAAGAAAGGCCGGTCCTGCAATATCCAGGTGTATCCAAGGATAGGAAGTATATTTTTCCAGAAATTTTCCGGCAGTAATGGCTCCGGCATAAGGACCACCTATATTTTTCATATCGGCAATTTCGGTTTTTAAAAGGTCTCCGTACTCTTCCCACATCGGGAATTCTACAAGGCGTTCATTTACGTGTTCGCCGCTATTTTTTAATGCATCAAATTCTTTTTTGCCGGCAGTTCCCATAGCAACAATTCCATATTTGCCAATGGCTGCAGCGGCAGCGCCTGTAAGAGTTGCCAAATCAATTGCCAATTCAGGATTATATTTTTTTCCATAACTTAATGCATCGGCAAGTATCAATCTGCCTTCTGCATCCGCATTTAGCATCTCAACTGTTGCACCACTATGCATGGTTAGTATATCGCCAGGTACATAAGCATTCATTCCGGGACGGTTATCCGTTGCAGGTACCAAGCCAATTACATGAACTGGTAGGCCTGCTTTTGCAATGGCATATAAGGTACAACCAACTACAGCTCCTCCAGCCATATCGCATTTCATGGAGTCCATGGAATTACCAGTAGGTTTTAAACTTAATCCTCCGGTATCATATACTACACCTTTCCCGACCAGCATATAAGGCTTTTTATTTACCGCATTTTTTGGTTTGTACTCCATAATAGTAAATGTAGGAGGATCAATACTGCCAAGGTTTACAGACAACAATCCACCCATTTTGAGTGCTGTTATTTTAGCCTTGTTAAGCACTTCTACCTTAAATCCTGCTTCTTTTCCAAGTTTTTCAAATTCCTTTGCAAGCTGAACTGCATTCAAATGATTAACCGGTTCATTCACCAGAGACCTTGCTTTTTGGGTGGCATCCACCACAATTTGTAAATGATGTATTTGCTTTTGGCTTACTTGTTTAGAATAGATAAGTATGGTTTTGAGCGAGTGCGCAGCTTTTTTCAAATCCTTCTTATAATGAATGAACTGGTAATTGCCAAGTGCCATTCCTTCCGCAAAAGCAAGTATTTGTGCCGTAATTCCATCCAAGTCAACAATTGTTACAAGCTCTGTTTTAGCTGCATTAAAAGTGGCACAAGCTTTATTACCCGCTTTGCGGAAAGCTTCCAAAGTATAGTTTACATTCTTTTTGTCTTCCTCTAAATAAATCAAAATTCTGCGCGTATATTGATTTATAGTAATGGTATGCTCTTCCAGCTTAATCTGTTTATTTATAAATTCCAGTTCAGGTTTGGATAAGCCATATTTTGAAAAATCACTTTTGGCACTGCCAATAAGTATCAGATTATCTTTCGGACTTATACTTTGTATTGATTTAAGGGTTGTCATATATTCATGTTTTGTTTGGCAAAAATAGAGAAACTACCGGACAATCAGTAATAAAAATCCAAATCAGGAATTCTTCGTCGATTTAAAAAGAAAATCTTTCTCGTCTTTAGTAAGAGCATCATAGCCGGAAGCAGAAATTTTATCTAAAATAGCGTCGATTTTTTTCTGCTTTTCATCTTCACTATTTTTTTGTTGTCGCATACCATTACCGCCTGATTTTTTAAGTTTTGGGCCTTTGTTAGTACTGCTGAAAAGTTTTCCTATTCTACTGAAAAAGCTGCCTGTAATCTCTGCATAATCTGTTCCCTTTCGATATTGATAGATATAAAATATGCCGTATAGCGCACCTCCTATATGCGAAACTTTGCCCCCGCTATTAACACTGAAATCGATTAAAGATGTAAGTATGAATGCACCTATTGCAAGGTATTTCAGCTTTATTGCTCCGAAGAAAATAAGGTGAAGTTCATAATCAGGAACAAGAACTGCCGTTGCTACAATTACTGCCATAATTCCTGCTGATGCGCCAATCAAATTAGAATCCGGTGCAAATAAATTAGAGAAAACAATAAACAAAAGTCCTCCGGCAACACCACCGATCAGGTAAGTATAGAGAAGCCTTTTGGTTCCCATAAAGTCGGTGAATATTATTCCGAACCAATAAAACCAAAGCATATTAAAAACCAGATGCATGGTTTGCACATGCAGAAACATGTAGGTAATAAGTGTCCATGGGCGATATAGCAGTTGGTGCAATGAAGAGGGTAATGCGAAATAGTCGTAAACGTATACCCCCAATCCGGGGATATTTACAAAAATATTGGCCAGGATGAAAACTATAATATTTATTACAATAAGCCTGGTAAGCATATCTGCTCTTCTTCCAATAAGCTTATCTATTTCAGATCGGAATGACATGGTTTATATGCGTTTTTTTCGCCAGTACATTATCAAGAAAAATCCGAATAGCATACCCCCAAGATGTGCATAATGAGCAACATCATCACCCGGCCTGTTAGATACTGCAAAAAACACCTCAATCAATCCATAAACCAAAACCACATATTTGGCCTTAACAGGAATAGCTAAGTAAAGATATAATAAAGTATTGGGGAATAGCATACCGAATGCAAGGAGTATTCCAAAAATTGCACCTGATGCTCCTATAGTAACGGCCTCATTCATTATTTTCTGATATTCCTGTTGAAGGAATTCCATATATTCCCCGGGATGCGATTCGGTACCACTTATCTGTATGCCAAAATACTTGTTCGCAATAGCTGAAAAATCGGTTGAATTAGGAGCAGAACTGAAAACTTCAAGTACCTGATGTATGTGATGGAAATAAAAATACTGAACAAATTCTTGTGTAAGACCAGCACCTATTCCGCATACAAAATAAAAAAGCAAGAATTTTTTAGGCCCCCAATAATTTTCAAGCGTATAGCCGAACATCCAAAGAGCAAACATATTAAATAGTATATGCATGATACTGCCATGCATAAACATATATGTAACCAATTGGTATGGCTTGAAGTCGCTTGATTGTATGTAATGCAGTCCAAGTATGTTGGTTAAATCGATATGGTAGGTACTTCCCAATACAAATGTAGCAAAGAAAAAAACAGCATTAGCAATCAACAAGTTTTTTACTACCGGTGGAAACATAGTGAAGGAAGGTGGACGATAATCGCTCATGAAATATATATTAATTAATTATTACACTTCAAAACCATGATTCTATTTTATCAGGGGTTAATTCTATAAATACCTTTTTCCCATCTGTTGCTATATCAAACGAATTGCTGTTAAATAACCTTTCGAGCAATCCTTCACGTTCTTCGGATGAAAGCACTTTACAATTCTTGGTAGCCATTCTGCGGGCATAGTTTTTAGCAAGAAAAGCATTTCCGGGATTCTTAATTTCAGACTCTGTGCTATTTTTGTAATTCTCAATCACGCCTTCTAAAAAAGATTGAGATGCACCCGATTCAACACCAGATGGAGTTCCATACAGAATAAAAGTCTGCTTGCCAAAATCATTTATATCAAAACCCAGGCACTTAAGTTCGGGTAGCAGTGTATTTATTATAGCTGCATCACCGGCAGAAACCTGAATTGTTTGAGGGAAAAGTTCTTTTTGAGATGGCAGATTTTCTTTTTTTTGCAAAGCGGAGGATGCTTCTTCAAAAAATATCTTTTCCCATGCCAGCCGCTGATTTATGAGCAATAATTTTTCACCCCTTGCTGCTACAATGTATTCTTTACCCCATTGCTCATGCCATTTAAAATGGAGGAGTGTTTCTTTAGGAATAATTGTTTCGGCAGATTGTATTTCAGGTTGTATAGAGTTATGTTGGTCAAATCTGCGAGGCTCGTTATTTCGTGTTTGGGAGAAGCCCGCATTCCTTAAATTTATTTTTGCTTCTTCCGTAAAAGGATTATAATCTGGATTAAGATTAATTTGTGGCTGGCGTATTATATCGGTCTTTTTTATGGGATTGATTTCGAATGCGCCTTCCCGGTCGAAATCCATAGGGGGAATTACATTATGTTGCCCCAAAGCCCTTTTTACTGCCGATTTAAGAATGGCATAAATCATTGATTCATCCTCAAACTTTATTTCAGTTTTGGTGGGATGAATATTCACATCAATCTTCCCCGGCTGAATCTCGAAAAACACAAAATAAGAAGGATGGGATTCTTTTGCCAGCAGTTCCGTATAAGCAGATTGCAAGGCATGATTCAAGTAGTTGTTTTTAATATACCGGTGATTTACGAAAAAATACTGTTCACCCCTGGTTTTTTTGGCATATTCCGGTTTACCTATAAATCCTGAAATGGAAACAAGGCTTGTATTTTCAGTAATGGGTACGATTTTCTGGTCGTAGGTATTTCCAAAAAGTGCCATAATTCGATGTTTGAGGCTGCCGGTCATAATATGAAACAATTGCTCATCATTATTAAACAAAGTGAATTCCACTTCGGGATGTGCCAATGCAATCCGGTGAAACTCCTCCATGATATGACGAAATTCCACCTGGTCTGACTTTAAAAAAGTTTTCCGGGCTGGTACATTGAAGAATAAATTTTTAATGCTAATGGACGTTCCTGTCTCACATTGACAAGGCTCTTGCCTTTGAAATTTACTGTGTTCTATTTCAACCAGTGTTCCTGCTTCATTTTCTACAGTCTTAGTTTTAAGTTCAACGGTTGAAATAGCAGCTATAGAGGCTAATGCTTCACCGCGGAAGCCTTTAGTAGTTACCGAAAAGATATCATCAGCCGTAGTTATTTTAGAGGTGGCATGCTTTTCAAAGCAAAGGCGCGCATCTGTATCCGACATGCCACAACCGTTATCAATTACCCGAATAAGCATTTTTCCGGCGTCTTTTATAATAAGCTTTATTTTTGTTGAACCTGCATCTACCGCATTTTCCAAGAGTTCCTTAACGGCAGAAGCCGGTCGCTGAATGACCTCACCTGCAGCAATTTGGTTTATAACATGGTCGGGCAATAATTTAATCACATCTGACATGCGTAGCTTACTTTGTGCAAAAATAAGGAATCCGCTGTATATTTGTTTCATTATTCGCTTGCCATGAGTTCTTTTATTGACACCTTACATAGTATAGATGATAGTGTTTTGTTATTCGTAAACGGAAAAAACTCACCGTTTATGGACCGGTTGATGTTTATTATCAGTGGTCGCTTTACTTGGATACCACTTTACTTGCTATTTGCAATCTTTATTTGGATGAAATATAAAACGGAAAGTTGGATTGTATTTCTTTTTGCAGTATTAGCAATTGTATTAAGCGACCAATTTGCTGACTTGATCAAAAACGAAGTTATGCGGTTGCGTCCGAGCCATACACCTGATATTATGAATTTGCTCCATTATTATAAAAACCCGGATGGAGAACCGTATATGGGCGGACTTTATGGTTTTGTATCCAACCATGCTGCTAATGCTACTTCATTAGGTTTGTTTCTAAGCTTATTGTTTCGGAGTAAATTTGTTACGGTTGGATTGATTTTATGGGTTCTATTATTGTCATACAGCCGTATGTATCTTGGGGTACATTTCCCGACTGATATTTTGGGTGGCATTGCTGTCGGACTACTTACGGGATTTGTTTCCTATAAAAGCTGTATGGTTTTAAAAAAGAGAATCTATTCCGGAAACGACTAATTCTTATAAAAGGAAATCACTTTTTCACAGATATATTCCACCTCTTTAAATTTCAAATCAAAATAGAGGGGTAATCTTAAAAGACACTCGGAATAGCGGTCCGAGTTAAATAAATCAGTCCCTTTATATTGATTTTTATAAAATGGGCTTTTATGCAACGACTGGTAATGAAACACAGCTTGAATTCCACTCTTTTTCAGGTGTTCTATCAATTTTGCCCGTTCATTGCCACTTCCACAAACAATATAATACATATGTCCATTATTGGTAGCATATTCCGGAATATAAGGCAACATAATATTCTTTCGGGCCGGCAACTCTTTTAAATATTTGTGATAATGTTGCCAGAGTCTTTTTCTTTTAGTTTGAATTGTATCAAGTTCCTCCAGCTGGGCGTTTAAAAATGCGGCAGTAATTTCGGAAGGAAGAAAGGATGAGCCTACATCTACCCATTCATATTTATCAGCTTTACCCTTAAAAAAGGCGCTTCTATTTGTGCCTTTTTCCCAAACAACTTCAGCCCTTTCCATAAATTCCTTATCGTTAATAGTGAGCATTCCACCTTCACCGGTAATGATATTTTTTGATTCATGAAATGAGAATGTCCCAAAATGCCCTATACTCCCAAGTGCTTTCCTTTTGTAAAATGAATCGATACTTTGGGCGGCATCTTCTACAATCCAAAGATTGTGGCGTTTTGCCAAATCCATAACCAAATCCATATCGCTTGCTATTCCTGCATAATGCACCAATACTATAGCTTTGGTTTTAGTTGTAATCAGGCTTTCAAGTTGTGCTATATCTATATTCGGATTATTGACCGTAGAATCGGCGAATATTATTTTAGCGCCCCTTAATACAAATGGATTTACGCTTGAAACAAATGTAAAAGAAGGAGCAATAACTTCATCCCCCTCTTTTATATTGCAAAGAATAGCAGCCATTTCAAGGGCATCGGTGCAGGAATTAGTAAGTAATGCTTTCCCAAATGAATATTTTTTTTCTAAAAATGCTTGGCATTTTTTCGTAAATAAACCATCTCCAGAAATCTTCCCGTTTTTAACAGCCTTATGCATATAACTAATTTCCTTTCCAGCAAGGTGCGGCTTATTGAAGGGAATTTGCTTCATTTTATTTTTGAAATTATTGCAGTATGAATTTCCATAATCTCCGGAAGTAGTGGAGTTATGTCATCATTCATAATTACAAAATCGGCCATTTTCTTTTTTTCTTCATCGCTCCATTGGTTTTTCATACGGTCCTTTACCGACAATTCGTCTGAACCATCGCGATTTATAACACGCTTGATGCGCAATTGTTCAGGCGCTACAACCAAAACTATAAGATCAAGTTGTTTATAAATTCCGGTTTCAAAAAGTATAGCTGCCTCATCAATTACATAAGGAGAAGTCTGTTCAGTAACCCAATCATTAAATTTTTTCCTGACAGCAGGATGGATAACTGAATTAAGATTTGTTAGTTTTTGAGGGTTCTTAAAGACAATCTCAGCCATCTTTTTCCGGTCAGGTTTTCCTTCAACAAGAATATCTTCCCCAAAAATTTGCCGAATCTGTTCAATTACGCTTTTATCTTTTGCAAGAAGCCGGCGGCCTGCTTCGTCGGCATTAAAAATAGGCACTTCAAGGCATTTGAATAAATTACAAACCATAGATTTGCCGCTACCTATCCCGCCTGTCACTCCGACTTTCAGCATCAGCTTTTATCGGGAGTTTGAGGTTCAGCAGGAGATATGAACAAAGTATCGGGTGAAATATCAATCAGCTTTACATCTTCTCCCAACTGTTCCTCAATTTTTTCAGCATGAATATGATTAGTAAGCGTATAGAAAAATTGGTTCCCCTTATGTTTGAATTGGGCAGCATCAATTTTTATAAGTTTATCAAGAACACCAAATTTATACCCGGTAAGACGATAGCCGCTTGTGGTGACTTTAATACGCATGGTATCTGTACCGCTTGTATTACCTGCCGATGGTGATAAATTATCATATTGAATATAAAATACCAGCGATGCGGTGTATTTCTTTGAAAGCATATTCATAAACCAAAAAGCTAATGAAATAAGTACACAAATAGAAAACCCCATAACCCGATAACTGGATTTAGGATGTCCATCAGTGTGTTCTTTTCGCCTGAGTAATTTAAGCAGCGATACTTTCATCGCCCTGTGGTATTAAGCTGGTTTATTCAGCGCCATGGAGTTTTCCATTGATACCGCGCTTTTTTCGATCTTCATTCTCATTCCGCCTTCTACTTCCATTGTAAAAGTGGTGTCCTGAATTTCTACTAGTTTTCCATGAATACCGGCTATAGTTACTATTTTATCTCCTTTCTGAAGTTCCTGACGGAATTTGTTCTGGTCTTTTTGCTTTTTCATTTGTGGACGTATCATGAAAAAGTAAAAAACTACAATAATCAGGATAATAGGAAGAAAGGAAATGATAGGATTTTGTCCCGGTTGGGGAGCCATTAGGAGGATTGAATTTAAAAGCATTTTTGTTTGATTATTAATTAGAAGGTTGGATATTTACATTTATTATTAAAAGCCTGTACGGAGGCTGAGAGTTACTGACTATTGTTATTCGTTTATCGAGTTTGCCCTGTTTATTACTGCTGTCAAAGGTAACACTTATTGAGCCGGTATCACCGGGATGTTTTACTTCATGTGGAAAAGTAGGCTTGGTGCATCCACAACTTGCTGTTGCACTGGCAATAATCAAGTCACCCTGTCCTTCGTTTTTAAACTTAAACACATGTGTTACTTTGGCTCCTTCTGTAATGGTTCCAAAATCAAAGGTAGTATCGGTAAAAACTATTTTAGGAAGTTTGCCACTTGAATTACCATCAGCTGAAGCGGGGATATTGATAAGGTTGGGCGATAGTTGATTAGAATTACCGGTGTTGGAATTATTACAGGAAAAAACAGATAACAATGGAAAAAGACAAGTAGAATATAAAAACAATTTCCTCATTGATTTTAAATTTAGTTTGCAAAGTTATAAAAAGTAGTTGTAATGCAGCCTCCTTCTTTTACAATTACATCTATACTTATTCTATCAGCCCTCTGCCTGTTTTAGCCAATTTATTTTGCGAGCGCAGATCTTTAACAACGGCGTCTAAAATACCATTGATAAAGGTATTGCTCTTAGGCGAACTGTATTGTTTCGATATTTCTATATATTCATTGAGGGTTACCTTCACTGGGATGCCAGGAAATTGTAAAATTTCGGTTATGGCCATTTTCATCAGCAGCATATCAATAGATGCAATGCGTTCAGGCTCCCAGTTCGAGATTTTATCCTTTAATATGGCAGATACACTTGTATCATCCAAAATGGTATGTCTGAATAAGGTAATCATGTAATCGAAATCATCGTCAGCTTTGTATAATGGCAGTAATTCAAGCTCGCCCTCTTCTTTAAAGCCCTTAAAAGTCTTCATAACAGATAAAGTGGCAAGGGTATAGTCACCCGCCCAGTGAATGTTTTTTTCAAATAGATATTGTTTTATTAACTCATTATCAGAGATGAACTTTTTATAAATGGTATGGATAAATTTCTTGCTTTCTTCAAAAGAAACAAAAGGCGCGTTGCGGTATGCTGTATAGTCGGCCGAAGCAATAATTTCCGCATAAATTCTCTTTAAGACAGGCTCCTCATCAATGGTCCACATGATTACCTTTTCTTTTTTTAGTTTGGCCAGCAGTGGCGATGTATCTATTTTCAATAGCACCGGGTCCGTGATAAAGCGTGTATTAGGATTAAGGTCCTCTGCCGTTGGGAGCATTTTCTTTTTTCGCTCCTCAAGAGTTCTTTCTGCAATTGTCCGCAGTTCTTTTAAAATAAAAATAAGATATAGATAGAGGTCGTATATTTTTTCAACGCTGCTTTTAAGTTCCTTTTCTTTTATTGCAAGATCCAAACGATCATCCTGATAAAAAGAATATAAAGCTTGTAGCACTTTTATGCGCAAATAGCGTCGATTCAACATACTTTAAAGAACGGTTATAAAAACGGTTATCAGTTATGAGTTGTATTTAGTTGCAATTTGGTTACCGGTTATAACTCATAATGTATAACACATAACACTTTTTTACTTAGTGGTTTAATTTTACTTTTCCAATGTCTTCAATACGTTTTTCAGCTATCCTGTTAGCCGCTAAATAGGTGGGAATATTTTCAGAAGAAGAAATGCGAAAAATTTCTCTCGTCACATCAAAAATCTTATCGGCTTGTGATATGGCCCTTTCACGGCTATAATTTCCCGATAGTTCAGAATAGACATTAATTAAACCGCCTGCATTAATTACAAAATCCGGAGCGTAAAGTATGCCCTTTTTCATAAGCATTTCTCCGTGCACTTTTTCTTCAGCAAGCTGGTTATTGGCAGCACCTGCAATAATAGAACATTTAAGACGCTCAATGTTTGCTGTATTTACAGTGGCACCAAGCGCGCATGGAGCATAAACATCCACATCAAGGTCAAATATTTTTTCTGCGTCTACTATCTCTACTTTATACTTATCTGCAACTTCTTTTAGCTTTTCCTTATTAATATCTGTTATATATACCTTGGCTCCTTCTTCGGTAAGATGTTTTACCAGATTTTCACCCACATTCCCAATTCCCTGTATTGCAACTTTTTTCCCTTTCATGCTGTCAGTACCCCACCTTTCTTTAGCCGCCGCTTTCATACCAAGCCATACACCGTATGCTGTTACTGGAGAAGGATCTCCGCTACCGCCCATTGATTTTGGAATTCCAGTTACATGGCGCGTTTCCATGTGAATATATTCCATATCATGGCTGCTGGAACCAACGTCTTCCGCTGTAATATATTTTCCGCCTAAGTCATCGACAAAACGCCCAAAACGCCTCATCAAAGCCTCCGTCTTAATTGTTTTAGAATCACCAATAATAACGGCTTTGGCACCACCCAGATTTAATCCTGCAACAGAGGCTTTATACGTCATACCTCTGGAAAGCCTGAGCACATCTGTAAGCGCTTCTGTTTCGTTATTGTATTTCCATATACGGCAACCGCCAAGTCCAGGGCCCAAAACCGTATTATGTATTGCTATTATAGCTTTAAGCCCTGTAGCATTATCATTACAAAATAAAATTTCTTCATGATCAAATTTTATCATTTGACCTGTAATACTATCCTCAGTTTGGTTCATCGTTTTCTTCACTGTAACTGTTTCACTCATAATTAAAATTTTTATTCGGTGGAATATCGTTAATTTTGTAGCTGAATGGAATCGAAATTTGTTTTGGTTTTGGCAAAGATATTAAAATATGTAGTCACCCGTTATGAGTTATTACTAATTTGCAAATTAATATGCTAAAGCCTTCATTTGTAACATGTAACTGATTATGAAATCGCTAAAATATCTTAATAAATACCTTTATAAATACCGCGTTAGGCTTTTATCGGGCTTGCTTTTTGTAATTCTTTCGGGCTGGATAAAAGTATATTCCGTTGAATTTATAAAGGAAAGCATTGACTGGGTGACTAAAAACATTTCACAATCTTCGGGCTTTATGCCTGCGGCTACAGGACATCTTTTGAAGCTGGGCATTATATTTTTTACATTAACCGTTGTAAGCGGCATCTTCCTTTTTCTTACCAGGCAGACTATCATTGTAACTTCCCGCCTAATAGAATTCGATCTTAAAAACGAAGTGTTTGAGCATTATCAAAGTTTAGATTTGGCATTTTATAAAAGAAACAACACCGGTGATTTAATGAACCGTATTAGTGAGGATGTGAGTTCGGTAAGGAATTATTTTGGACCGGCAATCATGTATACCACCAATACTATCACCATTGTTACATTTACGCTTATATATATGATTAAAATTAATCTTGTATATACCCTCTATGTCTTTTCGCCTTTGCCACTTCTGTACGTGTCAGTCTATTATATAAGCAACCTTATAAATAGCCGCAGTACAGTTGTTAAGCAACAGCTTTCGGTGCTGTTCTCCAAAGCTCAGGAAAGTTTTTCAGGCATAAGAGTCATTAAATCATATATGCTTGAAAAAATAGTAGGCAACGATTTTGAAAATCAGAGCCTTGATTATAAAAAGAAAAACATGTATCTTGTTAATGCAGACGCTCTATTTCAACCTTTCCTGATGTTTTCGATTGGCATCAGTCTGGTGCTGATTATTTATATTGGAGGAAGAGAGATGCTTTTAGGCAAAGTAACGAGCGGAGATGTGCTGGCATTTGTGTTGTATGTAAACTATCTTACAATGCCCGTTGCCAGTGTAGGATGGATTACATCGCTTGTTCAAAAAGCAGGGGCATCACAAACCCGTATTAATGAATTTCTGCAAACAGAACCTACTATTAAAAGTGAAGAAGGGGATGACTTTAGAGTGGAAGGAGATATAGAATTTTCAAATGTTACCTTTGTTTATCCCGACACGGGAATAAAGGCACTCGATGATGTTTCCTTTAAAGTAGACAAGCACCAATCAATAGGCATAGTAGGTAGAACAGGCAGTGGTAAGTCAACTATAGCACAATTAATTTGTCGTTTATACGATACTACTACAGGTATTATATGGGTAGACGGGAAAAACATACGCCGTATACCCCTTTCATCTCTTCGCAGCCGCGTGGGGTATGTTCCTCAGGAGGTATTTCTTTTTTCAGATACCATTGCTGCCAACATTGCATTTTCAACAGACAGTGATAAAGAAAATTTAAGGAAAAGAGTGGTGCAAGCTGCTAAAGACGCTGCCATTTATGACAACATTATGGAGTTTAATGATGGCTTTGATACCTATGTAGGGGAACGAGGAGTAACACTTTCAGGCGGCCAAAAGCAAAGGGTTTCGATAGCACGTGCAATGTTAAAGGCTCCCAATATATTGGTTCTGGACGATTGTCTTTCGGCAGTAGATACAAATACCGAGCAGGAAATTTTATTCAATCTTCGGCGCTATATGCATGGTCGCACAACCATCATCATAAGCCACCGGGTTTCTTCAGTAAAGATGTGCGATAACATATTAGTGCTTGAAAAAGGTAAGGTTGCAGAATATGGAACCCACAATCAACTTATTGCTGACAAGAACCATTACTGGGATATGTATGAAATGCAATTGGCAGAAGAATTACAATCTGACAAAACAGATATTTAAAGTAAATAAAAACACACTATGTTTAAACGAATCGAATCAGAAAGATTATTTGAAATTGCCAAAACATACTTCCCGGGAGGGGTAAATTCTCCGGTGCGCGCTTTTAAAGCGGTAGGTGGAGCGCCATTGTTTATCGATAAGGGAAACGGCGCTCATATTTGGGATGCTGACGGGAATGAATTTATTGATTATTGTTGTTCATGGGGTCCTTTAATATTGGGACATGCTAACTCGGCAGTACTTGAAAAGGTGAGAGAAACAGCAGGAAGAGGGCTTTCTTTTGGTGCACCTACTCGTCTTGAAAACGAACTTGCCGATTTAATTATTAGAAATCATCCGCATATTGAGAAAATACGTTTTGTGAGTTCAGGTACCGAAGCTTGTATGTCGGCATTGAGGCTTGCAAGGGGCTATACTAAAAGAGATAAAATCATAAAATTTGAGGGTTGCTACCATGGCCATTCCGATTCATTACTGGTAAACGCAGGTTCCGGTTTGGCAACATTTGGCATATCTTCTTCGGCCGGGGTGCCGGAAGCTTTTGCAAAGGAAACCATCGTACTGCCATTGAATGATGAGGAGGCGGTGAAACAAGCTTTCCATAAATATAAAAATGAAATTGCAGCCATAATCATTGAACCAATTCCTGCTAATAACGGACTACTGATTCAGAAAAGGGAATTCCTTGAATTTCTCGGTGATATTTGTGCAGTAAATGGATCCTTGCTAATTTTCGATGAAGTTATTTCAGGCTTCCGGATTGGATTTTCAGGTGCAGCCGGATATTATAATGTATCACCTGATATTATAACATTTGGGAAAATAATTGGTGGGGGTTTGCCAGTAGGGGCATATGCGGCTAGCGCAAAAGTGATGCAATCCATTTCACCTGATGGAAATGTTTATCAGGCCGGTACTTTATCCGGTAATCCCGTTGCAATGGCTGCCGGAATAGCCCAGCTTACCGAATGTCTTAAGCCTTGGTTTTATGAAGAATTAGAAAGAAAAACAAAGCGATTAGTAAAAGGAGTTATGGAAGGAGTAGAGCCAAATGATCCATTCAGGATGCATCATATTGGATCTATATTCTGGACAGTTTTCAGCAACAGCGAAGAGATAAGAGCTGCCAAGGATATTAATAGTAATAGTCTGGTGAATTTTAAAAAATTCCATCTTGCTTTATTGCAACTTGGAATTTACCTTGGTCCATCCGAATATGAGGTAGGTTTTATTTCTTCCGCACATTCCGATGCTGATATCGATGAAACCATAAAGGCAATGCGGAAAGCCCGCGAAATTGCTATGGCCAAATAAACTTAGTTTATTTTATCCTTAAAGGTCTTTGGAATTTTGGGGTCGGTTACGATAATGTAATCTCCATTTTGTTTGTATTTGCTCCAGTCAATTGTTGGAAAAGACTCATCGTCACCAGTGGAAATAATAAGAATTTTGGCTTTAGGGTTATATTTTTTTAGTTGAGCAACAACTGCAAACCCTTGATCGCTATGGAAGCGTCCATTCACTTGCAGTATCTTTTTGCCCGGATGAGATTTCATATATTCAGAAATAGAATATGCCATAGTGGCATCCCAGCAAGATTGTGCAACTACCAAATCAAAAGCCATCATCATCATAGGCGGAGGAGCTTGCTTACCTGTATCATTTTTTGTTGGGGGAGCAATCGTATGTCCTGATTCTGCCTGAAGTTTATCGTAATAGGCTCCGGTGGCCGTGTCAAATGGCAAAGGGGCAAAATTCTTTTTGGACCAATCCGTAAGGGCTTCAAGTCCCTTTTCACCTTTTTTGCCTGCAATATTGGAGTATCGGCCGGGAGCATTGGCACAAACCACATCCAAATGTTTTTCCTTTGCAAATTCAACCATAGGGCGATAGTCTTTGTAATTACTCCATACCCGAGCATCTTTTTTGAAATAGCTTTCCTTAATTGCGCCCATAAGGTATTCATTCATTACACCCTGTATGTCTCTTTCAAACATTTCCATCGACAAGGTCATAGTGGTGTTGTATTGATTGTAAAGGGCAATGAATAAAGATTTTTCAAGGAAATGGGTAACTGAATCATTATGTTCTTCCCCATAAAAAACTACATCATAATTTTTCATGTCATTCACAATATCTTTCTGTGAAACTTCCTTACCGGCTTTTACAGAATAAATTTTATAGTTGTTTTCAGATAAAACAGTATCTTGTGCTTTAAGGGCAGAAATTGCTAATAAAAAAGATGCACAAAAAATGAGTAGGGAATACTTTTTCATAAATTAATTTTTGCAAAAGTACATTATTAAAAATGAAGTTCTGTAGTAAAAATCACTTTACCGTAGGATTTTTTAGATGCAATAATATGGGAAATCGAAATTGTTTAGTTCTTCCACTTAATACTGCAACCAATTGCTTTGGTAGAGGAAGGACTTACAGACTTGCCTGCCAGTAGGTTATCAACTGCGCTTTCAACATATTTTTGTTTTACAGCTGAAGGATCATCGCTATTATCATCAATTGCGCCAATGTACCGTACAACAAAATCGCTACCTGATTTTTGCAATATAAAAACATGAGGAGTATGGGCTGCACCATAAGTATGTGCCACAGATTGGGTTTCGTCTACCAAGTATGGGAAAGCATAGCTTTTGGCTTTTGCCCTTGCTTGCATATTGACGTAACTATCTTCATCCACTTGTTCAGGGTCATTGGGATTAATGGCAATTACCGGATAACCTAAAGAAGCATATTTTGTATTTAAAGCTATAATTCTGTCTTCATAAGCCTTTGCAAAGGGGCAATGATTGCAGGTAAACACGACAATAAAACCTTTTGCATCCTTATAATCGGACAGGGATACCATTTTCCCATCTATGTTCTTCAATTTAAAATCCATGGCTTTGTCTCCTACATTATAGCCGGTAGTTGTAAAAGAACAAAGGGCAATAATAACAGTTGAAATAAATGCGAGTTTTTTCATAATTATTTGTTTTTTGATTGAATTACTTTTTCAAGAGATTCAGGGGTAAAACTCCCTTCACAAAAATAAACCTTTTTTCCGGATTTGTACATAACTGTTGCAGGAATGCTACCGCTCCATGAACTGTCTATCTTGTCTATCCAGTCATTGGGATTGCCTCCATTCAGTAGTAATACCAATGGTCCGAGCTTCTGATTATCTATAAAGCTTTGTACCTTTTCGAGATCTCTTGGTGCATTCATGCTCACGAAAATCATCTTCACTTTATGCCCGGCATATTTTTTGTATTCTTGCTGAAAGGCAGGCAATTCTTTCACGCAAGGTTCGCACCAGGTTGCCCAAAAATTAACCACATATAAGGTATCGTTATATTTATGGGCAGCGTATGTTTGTAATTGCTCAAAGGTGACAACGGCTACTTTGTTTTCTGTCAGAAGGAAAGGGAATAAAAGTGTTATGAAAGCAATATTGAAGTAATTCATGGTGGTTACTTCAATCTCATCAGTTTTTTCAACTGTTCAATAGCTTCTTTGTTTCCTGGAGTATTCATAGAGCTAATAATAATAGACTTTTCGCGGTCTGTAAGCTGCCAGCTTAAAGAAATATCATCATTACCTTCGTTATTAAGCTGAAAATACAAAACGTCTATTTTGCCTTTATACCACTGGCTCATATATTCTACCGTCCGGTCTTCTTTATAGTTTTCAATTGGAAATAAAGTAGCATAAAATTGTGAAGCAGGAAACAAGAGGCTGCTTAGAATATCACCAGGAGAATTAGTTGGGATCCTTTGTTTTTTGTATTGGTCGCGTATTTGAATAATGATGATTTTGCGTGTATGGGTAGGTAACCAGTTGCGGTATGTATAAATAAACCTGGAGGCTTCATCCAACCCAAAATTATCAATTAATCCTGCGTCCATAAGCTCGATTGTAGGATTGCTGGGTAATTGTGTTATGGGGGTAATGAACGGGAATGTTGCATTCATTCGAAGCGCACTTGTAAAAAGAAGATTTTTAGCATCCTGGTCTTTGAAAAGCCTTGAAAATTCTACGGATTGAGTTACCGGTTTAAAGTTTAAATTAGTATCGATATCATATCCTGTCATAAAGGAAAGGCCTAACGGGGAGATTATCATTTTGCGCCCATCATTCACTATAGATGGAGTAATCAATAACATGGGGATTTTAGCCTGCTCTTCAGGTAATTGATAGTCAGAAAGGCGCTTATATAGCACGCTGTCTGTATTGGTATTTAGTTTTTCTTCAAAAGCATAAGCCCTGTCTTTAGTATAACTATATTTACCATCGTTAAAATGTTGGAATCGGAAGGCCATATCATTGATTGCAAGTGTTAATACAATAGGATTTAGCATATCCTGTCCTATTTTATTAAAATACAACCTGTTGTTTTCGTCAATATTTTTTCCCTGTAACTTTTCAAGATAAAGTTCACGGTAATACGATGCACCAATAATTCCGCCCGATGAACCCGAAATAAGTTCAGTATGCCTGAATACCTTTCCGCCAGAAAGACTATCGAGATATTGCAAAGTATAAAAAGTCCATAGGGTTGACCGCAGGCCTCCACCGCTGGTGTTGATAATTATAAGATCCGGCTTTTCATTGCTCAAAGAATCTTGCAATGAAATGCGATTTTTCCAACGCTCCAATATTGCACGTACATTGTTTTCATCAGCATGTATGGTTGCAGTATCTTTTTGTATCTTATTAAAAGCTTCATAGGAATAATCGGCAGGAGGAACAGAATAATTCAATCCATAGGCTTTAGCTGCGAAATAAGTCCAGTGACCACGCGAGAAATAATTTACAGAGAGAAACAATAATATAATAACCATGGCGGTCCATCCCCTGAACCAGGTATGTAAAGTGCTGATAAGCATAATAAATATAGTTACGAGCAACATAATACCTGCGCCTGCAGGAACCATAAATACAGGATTTTGACGGAATATCCCCATCAAAAGGAAACTGGCAATTGCTATTAATTGGAATACTGCACCGACTTGATGAGTATGTTTAAAAATGCTTTCCAGAAGCTTGTTATGATAATGTTTAATACCCCTTGAAAGCCTGATACGAAACTCACCGGTCAAATAGGTTTCGACAAACCATGAGCGGTCAGAATATGATAATGGAAGGTGCGGATCCTCCCACAAAACATTTAGTTCATGGTCTTCTTTTATTTTATGGAACTTGACTCTTGAAGATTTTGTGGGTCCAAGTCCAAATATGCTGAATACGTTTCTGTCGAAAAGGTAAAAAAAGAGAATGGTAATTCCCATGAAAATAATTACACCTAAAACAAAACCCGAAAGGTGGTATGATATAAGAGAACTGGGTGCATTATCATATAAGCGGAAATGAAAAACTGAAATGATATAGGCAATAATGAACAGAATCGGCATAGGCAGGTTATTTACAAAATATATGTAAAAAGGTCTTTCAAGTGTGGCTAAGAAAGGAAAGCGAAAACTATTTATTACGTAGGAGGAAATATTGCAAGCCATAATAAGTCCGCCGCATGAAAAACCCAGTATAAGGTAGGAAAGAAAATTGACCTTGTTTAGATATTCCGGATATAAGAAAAGGGACGGCACACCGTACTTTGCGCCAATTGTACGGGTAATAAAACCGAAGAAAAGAAACCATACAATTATATAATAGAAGTTTTTCTTTACAGTCATAAGTAAAAGCTGGAAAGGAAAAAAGTAAAATACCCTACGTAGACTTTGATGGTTTTTAAAATATATTTTCATAAATTAATGGAGCTCCTTTATTATTGCCACAGGTTTGAAATGTTCTTATCTTTAGGATATTTTACAGAATAGGAAAAAGTAAGTTTCTTTGTTTCCCCTGCTGCCAGCGAAACATGCCAGGTAAGTTTTCCGGTGGCATTTTCCCCTGCCCCGCCCAAATCTATTGCTGTTACTGTAATGTCTTTATCTGTCGATATGGGAATTTGGTCAAAAACATCCATAGACAAGGAATCGCTTTGAGCATTGTGGAGTGTTACGGTCCATCCAAAGGTTTGCGTTTTACTGCTTCCAATCCATTTGGCAGAAGAAAAATCCTGAATCCTTGTTCTTTTTACAACAATTTTTTTGTCCATTCCCAATGAAAAGTTTAGTGTGTCCGATGTGTTTTCAGGACTAATATAGGACTTCCCGACATAGGCCCCTGCATAATAAATATTCACTTCTCCTGCAAGTATGTTCAAGTCTTCCCACTGTGTAATTCCTGCAAGGAGAAATACATCTTTTTGCAGTTTAGGAATTGTAAGGTAATGATATGTGGCATTCAAATCATATTTTTTTATCTCTACAGTATGTGGCTTATCATCGGAAGGAAGAGTATAAGGTACATCAATATGAAATTCCACCGAAAGCAAGTTTGAGGTTGTAGTATTTACTATTGTTTGCGTGGCAAATACTTTATTATTATCTGATTCTGTTCGATCGGCGAGACTTCCATTATTTCCATTATTACTTTGGCTCATTGCTCCTGCCATAGGTGAATTTTCTGCCATTCCTTCAGGGGGATATGCGTAAGTAAGGTACCAAGGGCTTAACGTAGGTGCAGTTTGGCTAACTACCGGATTCGAAGATGACAAGGTGAGGTCTATATTATTCCAATCCTGACCGGTATGTTGTGATATATTTGATTTATATGAAAATTGGCATGGGTGTTTTGTATCCTGCGCTCTCAAGTCATAAACCGGCGACCAGTCGGCATCATAGGTTAGGTATGAGAGCCGAAAGCTCACCTTTT
>Ga0302186_10000792_pt1 | contig 27357 bp, 38 predicted proteins | sample II_Bog_E1_2_FD_198782 | JGI IMG/M metagenome (GOLD analysis project Ga0302186, IMG submission 198782) | Peat permafrost microbial communities from Stordalen Mire near Abisko, Sweden - II_Bog_E1_1 | ecosystem: Environmental > Terrestrial > Soil > Wetlands > Peat | place: Sweden: Abisko... | reverse complement strand
AAAAAATATAAAATAAAAAAAAATTTCTGAATTTTCAAAAGCTTCCTTATATTTTATTTCTGTGAATAAAATTAAACAAAAAAAAATTGTCTAAAAAACAGAATTTAACAATCTTTTTCTTTTTTTAATTTAAAAAATCGCAATAAAATGTACACAAACAATTTGAAAAAATACAACCAAGGTAGCTCGTTTTCCCCTTATTTTCTTTAAAAAACCAATTTAGATTATGCTGACGATTTTGAAGATTCCCGAGATAAGCACGAAGGTTATTCCAATCAAGGTGTTGTCCAAGATAATCAAAAATACCACGAAAACTTGGATGATGAGTTTGAAATAAACTCGGAGCACATGGAACAAAACAAGGTTAATATGGATAACCGAGACTCATTGGGATTTGATCGGAAGATCAAAGAACGGGAAAAGGAACTGAATAAAGATTCTCCTCTGTATGAAAAAGAGTCTTTTAGACAAATAAAGCAACATTTCCAAAATAATAGATTGAACCTAAACGAAAAGGCACAACTTTATAGCGGTGAGGCCAAGAAAATTCAGAACGGAGTCCCATTGAAATTTCTTTCAGCCGATAATTCCGGAAATATCACCTTAAATCGGGAGTCACTCACTGTAAATCTCTGAAAATTCTTATAAAATCAATTTTTTTCTTAGGAAATGCAAAAATATCAAGGGAAAATCGCTTTCATCAGCATTGTTGGAGATGCCAAAAGTGGCAAAACCTTCCTTATGAACAATTTGATTGGATTAGAACAAAGCAAATTTGAGCCTGAATCATCACGATTGCAAAAACCAACAGCTGTTACATACCTTTGGTCAACTCCCCTCTATCTCCCCCAAGAAGATAAATATATCTTTTTTATTGACACTCAAGGAATGGAAAAAGGTGAACAATATGACAATTCCGTTGGACAAAAGATCTTCGCTATCATAACCCTCATTTCTTCTTGCCTTTTATACAATATAATGGGGGACTTGACAGAAAGCTCTTTGAAAAAATTATATATGATAGCAACTTTGCCAGGAAGCGTCACGAAAAACGCTTTGAATCAAGATAATGAAAATAATGAAGAGAAAATCAGCCAATTCTTTCCTAAGCTTATGCTTTTAATTAGAGATGTCGAAAAGGACTCAAAAGATAAAAAAATTGTAAAAACCTCTCCAAAAGAAAATATGGAAAGTTTGATCCATGACTTCTCGAGAACCAAAAATGAATTAACGATAAAAATAAAGAAAACAATGGTTAGTTTGTTTAAGGAACGAGATTGTCTTTCATTCCCCAAGCCAAATAAAGGATCATATCAACAATTAAATTATAACCAGGAACAAATCAACCAGGATTTTTTAAATGGTTTGATTAGTCTAAGGGAAAAAATCGAGAAGGATGTGCAAGAGAAAGTTATTTTTAACACATTTTTAAATTCAAGGATGGTTTGTTCCTTATTGCAATCATTTGTGGATATTGGAAATCAAAATGGAGTTTTTGATTTGAATACATCGTAAATTTTCACAATTATTATCTTTGAATAAGTAAGTTAAAAGTTGGGAAAATGTCATTGAAAATGAGTTCATTCATTTCTACAATGAGGCAGTTCATCAATATCATGAAAAAATGAAGATTTTTGTTGATGAAGATAGAATGCCCAACAACCTTGAGATTAAAAGCTTTGTGAGGAGCTTGAGAGATGAGATTTTGGAGATATTTGATGAAGCTTTGAAATTGAAAACGAAAACAACCGAAAAAAAATACCGAGAATATAAAAATAAATTGATAGAGATTATGAACCAAAAAGAAGAGATTGCTTTGAATTTGAATGGAGCTGAAGAAAATACCGAGTAAGATCTTTATATATAATATAATTTGAAAGGTTTCAGGGGAATTGATGAGCAAATAATACAAATGTTTGAGACATTGAACGAAAATATTAAGGCTGAGATATACGATGAAAGCAAAATTGAAGATTTTATTCAAGAATTGAATTTGTAAAATATTTATTTTTTTCTCAAAAATTAATTCATTTTAAGCGTTGTAGAAAACGGAATCAATTCGAAGGATAAAACCGGTCATCTGAGCAACCTGATAACCACTTTCAATAACAACTCCTTAAAATTGCTTTTATATCAATTAGGGTTTGCTAAAATTTCACAATTTTTGACTATTTATTTTTTAATATAAAAATAGATCCCGTGGTGGAAACAATGAACTTATGAAGCATATGGAAAACAATATCAATGAATATGAAGATCAGGTTTTCAATCATAATTATGAAAAAAAATTCATATTTTTTTATAATATTGCGTTATAGAAAAAGCGATTGAATGAGGAGATCATTGATCAAAAAAAAAGCTTGGGAAATTATGAGAAAGAACTAGCGACTTTAAAAAAAAACAACACTGAAAATGCGTAAAATGAGTTGCATTTAATTTATCTTAAATTATATTTTGTTCAGAAATGCCGCAAAAGAAGTCACCCACCTGAAAGGAATCAACAAAAAACTTGAAGATGAACTAAAAAAATCTCATCAGGAACTGGGGGTAAATTTATTTCTAAAAGAATATGTGATTTAACAAATTTTTTATTGCAAATAGGTGTTGAAAATGAAAAAAAAAAAATGTTGTGGATAATTTAGAAATAATCAATAAATGAATAAATTTATTTCAACTTTGAATATCTATCTTCATCCAATCTTTTTCTCTTTTTTTTTTAACACTTAATTATTATATGATCATTATCCAAATTTTTTCTTTCAAAAATTTTAGTATTTTTTAAAAATTAATAATTAAATTGTATTATTGTAAAAAGTGATATGGATAAAAAATAATTTTTATATTTTTTTTTTTTTATAAAAAAAAATTAAAAAAAAAAAAATTATTTAAAAAATCCGAATTTTTGTCAATGTCGCTTAGAAAAAACATGATTTATTTATTCCCAAAGTTTTAAAGACCTAATTTAATTTGATATTGTCGCTTAGAAAAAACATGATTTTTTTAAAACTTTAAAAAAGACTAAACACATCGAAATGTTTTATGATTTTATTTTTATTATTGATTAAATTAAGAATTTATGGATAAAAACATTGACAACATAGAAGGTGACGGTTTTCTTTTTCATCTTTTCCATTTGCTTTGGGTGAAAGATCCTCTTTTAGGATTTGGTATGATTAAAAATAAAATTCCTCAGACATTCATCATCATTAATTCATTATAGTCCCTAGTTTGAACGTTCCAGATACCATCCTTTTTAAATATGATCAACCATTCATGTGGTATTTCGTCAAGGATAAGCAATTGAAAAGAAAATCAAAATCCAAGGTCAACCTTCAAGAAATTCAAAGGGTCTTTTTAAACCATGCACCCAAATCTGGAATCATTGCTTTATATGTTTCACAATATACTTTAAGTGATGCCAAAGAAAAGATTGTTTATGAATATATGAATAAGGCTGAATTCAGTTAAAATTTGAGCAATGAAAATAAAAATTTGAATAATTATAGCTAAATTCCTTTTTGAAAAACAAACGAATCCAAGAGAAGGCGTTTTGCAAAGGTTCATTCAACCGAAATCGGATCATAATTGTAAAAAAATGCAATTAAAATAATCGTTTTATTTTTATTAGTTATTTTGAGAGCAATTTGGGGGCCTACCATTTGTTTATTCGAAAAAATAGAAAACTTAAATAATATAAATGATAACAGGCAGGATATTTATCAAAGAGTTTTAACATTTGAAACTGATAACACTCCTTCTCGAAACGGTATTTTTCTATAATTTTTTTTCTAAATGATTTAACTAAGTCCCAATAAGAGGCTATATTTTACCGCATTTACTTGAAAATTTTGTTTTTAATATGGTTCAAGTAAAATTTCATGAAAATAAAAAGAAAAAAAATAATTATTAGCACATTTCAAATGTGACCTATGATCGATTACAAGTGGTTCGGATGGTTTTCAATTTCAAGATTGATGAACATGAACGAATCTGGTTCCTCTTTTGTTCATCATTGCGTCTGAAAAATCCAAGTTCTGTGCTTCACAAATATTACAGTCCAACTTATCCAAAAGCAGTGTATGATAGTCAACAAATAGAAGCAAATGTCCTATTAAAAAAAAAATTAATATTTAGATAAAAAATGTTTTCTTAGATTCCCCCCAATATAGAAACCCAAAAGCTTTCAAACCCACAACCCCTAAATTTACGAAAAAATTTCAAATGCCTAAATTGTGAAAAAGAAATTGATGTTCAAGGCCTTTTTAAAATTAAATACAAAGATGTGATAAAAGGCTGGAACTTTGACCATTATGACCAGAAGGAGCCTTGGGAAGTTATGAAAGCTCTTGCAAATAACGGAATGGAATCCAAAAAATCGCTTGTAGTTAATGACCAAAAAAATGGGTCTTTGGCTTCAATAAAATTAAAAGCTCATAAAAACTTGAACCTGGTTAAAAATGAATTACTATCGAAAAAGATTCACAATCATAAAAAAAATACGCAATTCGTATACAAAAGTCTCTTCAATGACTTTGAGAGGGAAAACTCTGATAACAAATCAAATTTTTTCTCACCGGAGCCGAAAACTGATTTAATAATGGCTAGTCTCATTCCCATTGAGAAAGGGTATGTTATCCCCCCTTTGATTAAAACCCTGCATCCTCATATCAAAGAAAAAGAATATTATATTTTGGCGAAAAATCCAGGATTCTTGGAAAAAAAAGCTCTTGTTTGTGAAGATTGTTTTCTTAAAATAATCGGAAGTTCAAACGCAAATGAATCTTTGAAACAAATGACCAAAAAACATATTATCAAAAACCATGAGATAGTAGGAAAAGGAAAGTTAAATCCTGAAGCAATCTCACATAGAAATGAAGTAAGATAATATCATTTTTTAAGTAAAAATAATTATTCAAAATAATTTAGATGACCAGAAACAAAATTTTGTCACAATCAAATGCTGACTTAATGGAACAAGGAAGAATTTGTAAAAGAACACATGGAGATTGGTGTTTAACTGAGGAAGAAAATGACAAAAATAATTCTCATGAGTCTCAAAATGTCAGAGTTAATGAATTCTATCTCAGTGAAAATGACATTCGAATGAATTTTATTAAAACCCCAACTACAAGACTTCATAGCAATAAAGCAAACGAAGTTTCTAATAATTTTCAAAATGAGAAAAAAACCAGAAGTTCTCATTTTTTAAACCAAATTTTAAACTCAAGAGAAGAAGTAAATCGAAAATATCTCCACCACAATTTAACCAAACTTGAGTTTTTTGGGTCAGTTTTAAAAAAAACTAATGAAAATGTGGTCAATCAATTGCAAGGGGGTTCTTTTGAAAAAATATCAACAATTGACACTTCGGAAAAGGAATTGTTGGAACAAGATTGCAAACTAGAAAATAACATGCATTTTCCAAAAAGAACATATTTACAAAATTTATCAAAACATTTGAATAACTGTCGAACAGGTTGGAATGTCAGTCCAAAATCTTATTCTCAAGTTACCAAATTATATGACTCTACAAAAGAGAAGCTAAAGTTGTCCGGAATTTAAGTTAGCAAGATTACTAAAAAAGTATTTTTTTTGTTGACTTTTTGAAAATTAATAAGTGTCATTTTAAAGAGACAAAAAAACATTTAGAATTTAAATTATTTTCTTTTTTCAATGTTGATTTGAATATTTCATTGAAACGATTAAAAAACAACATTTTTTGATTGGGTATTCATTTTTTGAATTTATAAATAAAAACTATACATGTATTGAGATTAAAATTTTTAAAATTGAAATATATTTAAATGCAAAGCGAATCTTTTCTTGCTTTGGAAGGGCAACATGTTCTAATTACAGGGGCATCAGGCGGAATAGGTTTAACTCTTGCCCGAAAATACTTGCTTCAAGGAGCTAATGTGACTCTCCATTACAATTCCAACAGTAAAACTCTTGATCCCCTCTTAACCGAGTTCACCACCAAAACATTTGCTTGTCAAGCGGATGCAACCGATGAGCTTTCAATTTCCTCATTGCTATTTAAAGCCAATGAGAGATTTGGTGTTGTGAACATTTTAGTAGCCAATCATGGGAGAAGTGACGTTGAGAATGTCGAAATAGCTGAAATGTCTTTGGATAGATGGAAAAAAACGCTTGATGTAAATTTGACTGGAGTTTTCCTATTTGTTAGGGAATTTTTGAGGCAAATGAAGGCATTTCTGAAGACTATCTCCAAGCAACAATTTGATGAATTTAGAGAATGTTCAATCGTGATCATTGGGAGCACTGCAGGGAAATTCGGAGAAGCATACCATGCTGAATATGCCGCAAGCAAAAGTGCTTTGATGTATGGATTTACCAGATCTTTAAAAAATGAAATTGTGAAAATCCACCCAAGAGCAAGAGTGAATGTGGTTGCCCCCGGATGGGTCAGAACTCCTTTGGCTGAAGAATCTCTGAAAAGAGGAGAACATCATAAGGCTTTACAAACCATGCCTTTGTTGAAAATTGCTACTCCAGAAGATGTTGCTAATGGAGTGATGTTTTTGAGCAGCAGCAAAAGTGCGGGACATACAAGTGGAAACATTCTGGAGGTGGATGGAGGAATGGAAGGTAGAGTGCTCAATAGTCTAGAAGACGTTAAAAATAAATAATAGAATGCATTTTGAGATATTAATAAAATAGCAAAAATTATGAATAAATATGATGAAGAAGAATTTATAAATAAATAGGTTCGAAAAAAAAAACCCCCAAAAAATCAGAGTAAATGAACATTAAAAATTTTTTGGACTAATTAAACTCACAAAACTTTTTTTTTCTTTATAATTGAATTTTTTTTTGATCTCAACTATTCGCATTTTTTTAAAAAAATTGAAATTATTATTTTTTTTTCATATGCTAATTTCATTTTTCTCCAGTTTTCTTTAAAACATCTAAAATTTTGTCTGGGTCATCAAAAATTGTTTTTTCATTCACAGTATCCGGCCAAACAAACTTCAAAGTTGACCTATGAATATAACCTAAATAGCTGAATGGAGGCAAAAATATATCAAATATTCCATTGTATTTCAAGATCGCTTTCTGCAATGGAGCTAAAAAGAGATATTCTTTGCTAACAATGATATTGATACCAGCACTGTCAACATCTATTAACAAAATTTTTGATTTCAATTAAAACCATGTTTTACCAATTTTGTCAACATCTTTGAAGTAACACATCATATCATAATAGGTTTCATGCATTTCTTTTCCTCCGCAATTTTCATGTAATTTTGCAAATAAATGATTATAACCAAAATTCTCATTTTTGAAGAAAGTTACCTCTCCAACTTTTTTCTTAAACTGGCATTCTTTTTTCGCTGAGGACCAATAAATTTCAAATGGCAACTGATATAATTCCTTTTCTTCTGAAAAAAAATCCTGGTTGTTTTTTGCTGTCACCAGGAATTTTCTTGGGACGATATGAATTGCGTCATTCATAAAATTCGAGAAATTTTTGCAATTGAAGGGAAGAATTTGCACAAACCCATAAGCATTAATTTTCTTGATGACTTTGATGGTTTTAGACCAATCAATAATGGATAAAGGCTCATAAATATTCATGTGTCTTTCATATAAACCAGTTTTTTCTTTTTCATAATTGATTGCAGAACGAGTGTTTTTTCGGTTTTTCACCGTTTTGCTGAAGTCCTTATATATGACATTTGGTGCATTTCCATCTGTTTTTGAGACATCCATTTTTAGTCCAATGCCTGTTGATTTAATTTAATCAAATTATTAAAAAAATCATCTACCAAGATCTCTTCTGTCTTGAAAAATCAAACATTGGCCGTTAATTAAAGGCTCAGGATTCAAAGCAATGTAATAATCATCCTTGATCTAAAAAATTTGGTTAATAAGAAAAACACATATGATATCCCACATTTTCAACAACAAAATCTCCTATCGAAAAATCCTGACATTTGCATTCCTCCTTTGCGATTTTTTCCTCACATATTTCGAGTTCTCGAAAATCAGGAGGAACTTCTTTTTGAGTTTCCACTTGCTCTTGGTCTTTTTCTATCAGTTTTGGTCTTTCTAGTGGTGAAGTTTCTGGATCTTCTTTTTTCTCTTCATTTTCTTTTACTTCTGGCTTTATTTCCAGTTCTTTAGTTGGATCTATGGTGGCAGGGTCCACTGGCACTTCTTGTTTGAAATCTTCATGATATTCATATTCAAAAGAACAATTAATGTTTTTAACATATGGAAAAATGGTTTTTATTACCTCGTTTTGCTGCCTCTTCAGGATCAAATTCATCTTCCTTCTCTTTCACATTAAGGTTGTTGTTTGTTATTTTGAGAGGAACTTTAATACATGGTTGTAATGATCTTTCTTGTTTCGAGAAAAACTTAATTTATTATTTTTTTTTTTTAAAATGGATGAATAAATATTTGATTTGTAAAATTACTGTTATTCCTTTGTTGACCACCTCAACGTAAAATTTTTCTGTCATTTTGATAGAACCGGACAGCAGGGATTCCTCCAATTTATCCACAATTTTTTCAGATAATGTTTTTTTGTTTTTTTCTAATTTTTGTTTCATTCGGAAATCTTTGGCAGCTATCTTCTTATTCGTCTAAAAAAAAATATTATCTTTTTAAGCTTTTGTTTTGTTACAGTAGTGTTAGTTTTTAATCTATTGTTTTGTAAATTGGTGACCGCGAAGTTTTTTTCGCAATAGTTCTCGAAATCCCGTGAACTCCCGATCAAAGTTCCGTTGGATTTGAAAATTATGGGATTTTCTTTGGATTTAAATCCGTAAGTTCGGCATATCTTAATGAAAAAAGTTTCAAAAATTTTACATTAAATGCCAAATTTTTACATCTTTTATGTAGTTATCCCATTCCTTCGGATCCTTGATGATTACCCTGAAATCTATGTTTGGAAAGTGCTCTTTGACTTCTACTGACAAAAATTCACACTAACATGAGTTAAATTTTCAAAATTATGAGACAAGGATAGTACTCTCGTTGTTAAATCATTGTCAGAGGCTCCTGCAATTATGTAGCTTGTCATAAAAAAAACAATAAAAAATTATAACTTTTTTTTTTAATTCAAATTATTTTTCCAAATTATAAAATTTTTAATCAAAGGTCGCTTCAAATGCTTTTAAAGGGGCCTCAAGGTTTTTTTGTAATTCGGTTATGTCATAAGCCAACGCCGCTGGATTATAATAACATATCCAAATCTGATTACTAATACAACAGGCCTTGGCACATCCAAATTTATTGCTTGCCTTCCATAAAATTTGAGCAAAATCATAAAAATTATAATCGAATTCGTTTAAAGTAAAATTCTTCCATTTCCAATGATAAGCCCCTTCATAAAAATGATCAACAATTTCCTCCTCTGTATAAATTGTGCCATACCCATTAAAAACTAAAACCCCATAATCTTTGATTGATTCCCTTCTTTTCGGACAATTATCCTTTTCGTAAGATTTCGCCTTCTCTTTAGCATTATTCTCTAAAAAGCTATCCCATTTCAAAGCAGTAGCGTTATGTTTGGCCCGCAAAAAATTATGCCTTTCTAAAAGGATTTTCTTGTTGAAATTGCATTCACTCAATTTCGTGGAATAAGTTTGTAAATCATGGAGATTATCAAAATCATCCTCCATAAGTGTTCGGTCCATCACATCCACCCTTAGATTGCTCATGTTTATTGAATTGTTATAATTAATGGGTGTAAAGTTGGCACTAATGTTCGTATAGTCATTGACTATTAAAGACCCGTTGAAAATCCTTCCTTTGTATGTGTTGTTATTAGAAATGTCGATTTTTTGATCGTTGATATTCTGATAGGGCTCACTATTGACATATCTCAAATGCAAATTGATGCTGGCAACAAGAGATAAAGAAAATAAATAAAAAACAATCGACTTCATTAAATTATCAAAAATATCAAGTGTTCAGATAAATTTAATAACAATTTAAAATATGGGGCAAACCGAAGCAAAATCCAATACTCACGACTACGCAAAATTTAAGGAGAAATATGAAATAAAGAAGAAGCTAGTAGATAAAAAGTATGGTGAAGGAATGCTGATCGAAGATAAAACAACAAAATCCGAAAGTTTTCAAAATGAATTTGCACCCATTTCAGCAGCACAATTTCAGGAGCTATTCGCGAAAATTTGCAACAAGGAAAACATCAAAAATCCTTATATAATCGATATAATTGACTATTTCATGCATAGAGATACACATTATTGCTCAGAAACTTATAAGATTTATGTTTTATTTGAATTTTGTAATAAGAATCTGGAATCAGAAATTATTGACCGAGTTTCTGATGACATTAGACGTTTTTCAAATGAGGAAATGGTTTATATCACTGAATCATATATAACAGGGCTTTCCTTTCTACAAAACAATCATATTCCTCATTCTTCACTAAGCCTTCATTCCTTGCTAATTTCCAAAAGTGGAATTTATAAAGTGGCTGATCAGACGATTTTGAATATGCCTTCGAACTTCGAGCAGGTGCAATCAAAAAAAACTGATTTGAAGGGAGTTTATTTGTCTCCTGCGCAAATTTCGGTATTAATTTTATTTGTTTTTTAAAAAAGGAAAATTACAGACGTTTTTTTGGTTCAGGCGATAAAGACAAATCAATTTCATCAGAAAAACATTTACAAAAATGATGTTTTTATTTTGGGTATTTGCTTGTTACATGCAGCATTATTGACACCATGTGATGATATCTTCAATTATGAAGAGATGGTGTATTACCCGAAAATTCTCGAGCAAAAATTCGAGGCTATGAAGGAATTTTATTCTGGCACGATCATCAATTTGCTCAAAACAATGACTGAAGAAAAGGAAGAAGATCGTCCAGATTTCATTAAATTGAATGAAAATTTGGATAAAATTTTAAAAATCTCACAACAGGACGAAGTAACGTTTTATAACAAAATGTTTATCTCTCTCTATTCAAGGCATTTTTAATTTTCTAGAGGAAAAAAAATTTGTTCCCAATAAAAACTCAAGAATCATTTAATTTGGATAAAAATCTAAACCTCAACAAGGTTCATAAAGATTATGAAACATCGCTTTCCTCTGCTTTACCCCAAGTGAAAACCAAAATTAATTCTGATTTCACGACTAATCAATGGACCACTAAAATGAAAGAAAATACTTTATTGGGCAGGACTTCCTTTTTAAAAAAACCCAAACAGTAATCAAACAATTTTGGAGATATTTTTTTTAATTTGAAGGTGTTTAGAGTGAATACCAACTCAATTGAACAAATAACAGAGGCCAAAGAAGATTCGGAAATTGGTTTTAAGTTATAATCATTATTAAAATTACTGAGCATCTTTACAGAACTATATAATCATGATCAAATTGATCAAATGGAAATCAATGATTTGTTAAAAGAATATGGGATCGAACCGTTAAAATCCTCTTCTCATCATCCTATCCCTATAGAATCGAGAAATATCTTCGTTTCCCAAAACAATTTTTTGCCAAGTATTATAATTTCTTTTTTTATTTGATAATGTCATATTTAAAAAGGTGCTCAAAACATCCAAAGGATCTATGAGTCAAAGAAAAATGAATTTCAGACAAATGAACCAATTTTTTCTCCTTTCAAAACCAATAAATATGAAAGTCCAATTGAAAAAAATAGGAAATTTCCTCCTCAAAATATTGATTCCTTTTCTAATCAAAATTCTCCTTTCACATCGCCGAAAAAAACCACTCAATTCCTTGCAAATCCCTCCAAATTGGCAACTATTGTTGATTATTTCAGCAACGGCTCTAAATACGAAGGCAATAAAGAAAATGGTCTAAGGAATGGAAATGGAAGATTTACATATGTGACAGGGGCATTTTATGAGGGGGAATGGAAAAATAATAAAAAAGATGGTAAAGGAGTTCTGATGAATGGTGATGGAAAAACTATTTATGATGGCTTTTGGGTAAATGACAAATATCATGGAAAGGGAATTCTATATAATCAAAACATAAATTTCACAAATGAGGAATTTAATTATGAGGATTTTGATAATTTGAATGGAAGATGGTTGAGGTTTGAAGGAGTGTTCGTAGAAGATGAGAAATGCGGGAAGGGATTGTTGTGTTTGATTAATGGAGAGAGGTTTTATGGGAATTTTGAAAATGATCTGGCAAATGGAAATGGGAATTATTATAAAAAAAATGGTCATGTGGTTAATGGAGTTTGGAAAAATAACAAATTATATGAAAATTCATAGTATATTAAAAAAAATTGTACGTTTTTAACTTTGGTAATCATATTTTTTTAAAGAAAATGTTCGTGTTAGTGTATTAAAATTTTTTATTTTTTACATTTTTTTTTTTTTTTTAATACAAACAAATTTTTATTTTATTATTATTTTATTCCTTAAGTTCTTAATTTTTTTGTCTTGAGAATGAAAGAGTCAAACGTTGTTCCCAACTATCAAAAATCTAATGTTCCAACCATTTATCCAGGCGCAGTTAACAATGAACTACAAAAACTCTATGAACGAATTGCAAAACTTGAGGAAGTCACTTCAAATTTAGAGCAAAAATGTACTGAAAACGACCCAAAAAATCAATCAGAATTCGACAATGAAAATTATGATGATACCAAAGCTTATATAGAGAAAATTGAAAGTGATTCCTATTTGTTCTTATCAATAGTTTTAAGCTACAATTCAATTTGGTTGACTCTCAAATATACATTGAGAATCCTTTGTGCCTCAGATATTTCCTTAAAGACGAAAATATTCAGTTTAATGAGTATATTCTTTGTTCCTTTGCTATATGTCCCTGGACTTGCCACCCCTCTCATTCAAGTCCTTTGCTTTTATTTTGTTTATATGGAATCGGCTGCTTCCCTCACCACGGTAGATTTGAACGATTTAATTTATCTCAAGCTGTTTCTTTTGGTGACTTTTGGATTCATGGTGGCCCAAGAAGCCAGTCAGGCAATAAACAGCATGTTTTTCTGTTATTTTGAAGCCACACAAAAAAAATATTATTTTATTTATTTTTGTTTTTTACCCCAACTTTTCCAACTTTTTACGACTTTTGCTTTGTTATATGTGTCAATTTTATTAATGATGGCCACAGATGATGCTGTGGACCTGTTGCAAAACTTTGCGGCTTTATATGTTATTTTAGAACTTGATAACATCATGATGAATTTCTTGAGATTGACGAAATTTAATATTCTTTTGATGAAAATTGACCGAAAGTTTAAAGAGGTCAGAGATGAGTTTCAGGAAAAACAGATTTACACATATAAAATTATCCGGAAAATTCTTATTGAGGAGGAATTCGAAGTCGACTATGAGGCAAAACCAGATTTATATAAAAACCTCTTTATTTATTCAAGAGTATTAATTATTCTTGGTTTAATTGGCTTTGGGGTCCTTATGTGGATCGTGGAAGTTTATGAGAGTCTCAGTGAAACACAGTCGTAATTTAAAAAAAAAGAAGAAACTCCAATTTTTTTTTTTTTCACTCCCTTTAAAAAAATTTTATGATATTAAACAAAATTTAAAATATTAATTCAAATTTTCGTTTTGGAATGAAAGACAACAAAGATGCGAATTCCAAATATAAAGTTTTGTCAGAAGAGGATCAGAAGGAATCCAAAACAAATCCTTCAATGGGAAGTATAAGGCCAGAATTAGAACTTGAAATAACTCAAAATTTCCAAACACTAAAAGATGCCTTCAAATCCAACAACGCTCGCATTGAAAAATTGCAAGAAGAAAATGATAATCTAAAAGAAGAATTCATAAGACATAGGAAAGAAAACCAGGAGGCGTTTAACTCATATTCAAAAAACCTATCAAGCAAATTAGAAAAATTTAATAAGGAACTTTCAATGGAAATAAAACAAGATATAGAGGCCCAGGAAGAAAAAAAAGAGGAGGTGGAAATAGTCAAATTATATAAAGAAGGTGTTGATGGAGACTCCTATCTTTATCTTTCAGTGGTTTTATCATATAACGCTTTATTTTTGATGGTGCGGTTTTTATTCCAAGGACTTTGCAAAAAAGAAGTGCCTCTCGGAACCAAAGTATGGGGGTTTTTCAGTATACTTCTTGCCCCATTATTGTTGATACCTGGATTAATGACTCCTGTGATCCAAACTGTCAGTTTTCTTGTTGTTTTGGAAGATGCAACCAAAAACTTTACTGGGTTTGACAAGGATAATCTGATGGTCATAAAAGTGATGATTCTAGTGGTGTTTGTTTTGATGGTATCCAAAGAAGCCTCCCAGGCAATAAATAGCATGTTTTATTGTTATTTTGAAGCAAAAGAAAAAAAAACATATTTTTTATCAGGATGCTTCATTCCTCAATTCATTCAGATATTAATGACTTTTTTCCTCTTGTATGTGTCGATTCTTCTGATCTTCTCAACTAATGACGCGATAAATTTAATTCAAAATTTCGCTGCCTTATATATTTTATTGGAAATCGATAACATTGTGATGGAATTTGTAAGATTGACGAAATTCAACTCGATTCTTTTGAAAATCGATTATGGGCTTCATGGAGTAAGAAAATCACTAAATTCTCAGGAGATTTATAGCCATCTTGTGATCAAAAAAATTTTAGTAGAAGAACAAATCGAAGTCGATTATGCTGCTTATTCCAAATGGTCAAAATGTTTTTTTATTATTGTTAGGACATTGACAATAGCAGGGTTAATAGTATTTGGAGTCTTAATATGGTATTTTAGAGTAGAAAATGGATCAACAAATAAATCATCAATGAACAGTTCATAAATATAAAAAATTCTATTTTGTTAGAATCTATTGAAAATAACTAACAATAATTTTGAATTTAAAAACAAAAATTAACTTATCTTAAAAATTATTGTTTTTTCAGTTTTGAAAACGATTTAAGTTAAATAAACATAAATTATTTCATTATAATTAAAAATGTTTATGTTTGTATTTAACTAAATTAAAATAATCAGAATTTATAATTTTATTAAAAAAAACATGATTTCAGGTTTTATTTCAAATAAATGCATCGCGCAAGAAAGATTGGAAGCTGCTCAGAAACAATACGACACCCAAAATTCGAAAATAAAGGAAATGAATGACCCTTTGGATTACGTTTTTGTGAAGATCCAAACTCCAAACTTCCCTCAATTAGAGGTAGACAGAAATATATTCTGTGATAACTACACTCAAGCTTTGCGAGAAATTCCATTCTTCAGATCAATTCCTGAGCTCACTTCTGAGCATAACAGGAAACTGATAGATCTTGTCAATAGTTACAAAGTGTCGTTAGGTCTCGCGAAAATCTTAGATGTTGAAGATGATAACATTGGGGATGAAAATAAATCCAAATTTCAAATAAAAGACACTCATAATATCTCAACTATGCCCACAAATCCTTATGCAAATTTGGGGATTGCTAACAAAGGAACTGGAAGTGCTCAAGGGTTGCTCAATCAATTTGTGGCTGGTCAATATTTCAGGAGTGCTGGAGATATGCAAACCAAGGATTTTGTTCAAAACACGACTGAAACACAAAACAATAATTATTTCAAAAGCTCAGCCGAGAATTATGAAGAATCAAACAAAAACAACTTGATTCGAACTTTTAAGCAAAAAACAAACTCAAAAGATGAAGAAGCAAAGTTTTTCTTGGAATCTACCAATTATGACCTTCAAAAAGCATTGGAATTCTTTAATAACAATAAATAATTTTAAAGACGCTCTTTTGAAAAATAAAAAGTCAAAGGATTTTAATTTGTAAAAAATGAATTTAAATTCCTTAAACACCTTTAAAACAATAAATTTAATAAAACGCATTTCCATCAAATTTTCTTTTCAATACATTCATTGAGACATGTTTAAAATCAGTGTAATTTGTTACAAAAAAAATATTTTTTAACTTAAAAATTTTTTTGTTTGAAACATTTTAGAATATATTTTTATGTTTTAATCCGTGGCAAAAAAATTACACCTAAAAAACCATAAATTTAATCAAATTTCATTCTCAATGCATTCATTAATCTGAATTGCAACTTATTATTTTTAAATTAAAAATTTTTTTTTTGAAGCATTTTTCAAACAAATTTTCTTTATTTTTTCAAACACACCTCACTTCAAAAAATTTATCTTCAAATAACAATCTCATCCCATCGAAAAGTCTTTGTCCCCTGGCTACATATCTATCCTTTATCTCTAATTTACGACTGACCTCATATTCTTCAAACCCGCAAGCAAAGGCAAATGTTTTATCTTTTGGTGCAGTTTCATCCTTAATGATCCAACACTTTTTTTTTGGGTCGAAACAAATAAAGCAATGATCTTCCGTCACATACTTTTCCTGGATATAAATGTCACTTTTTTTGGAGCTTCCAATGGTAATTTTGAAAAATTCATCAGTGTTTTCCACTTTAAATCGGTGTCCCTTTTGTTTTGGTCCGTTTCTGAAAAAGGTTAAATCAATGAAATATTCATTAATATCAATTTCGCTCTTTAAATTATCTCCTTTTGGTCTTGAATCAACATAAAAAATATCGTCATATGCATAAAGAATTGGTATTGGATTGATGTCATTAATTTTGAATGAATTTCCGTTAATATTAATGACCATCCCTTTGTTTAATGCGAACCCAACTTCATTTACGATGAAAATGGTATTGTGTTTTTTGCCCATGTCATTAAAAAAAAACCAATTTTCTAATTTCTTTTTGTTTCCAATAGCTTTTTTCGCATGAATTTGGAATTGAATCTCCTCTTTGTTGTTTTCGTTTATGGGAATTTCACATTCAGGAAGCTTTCCTGCGAAAATGCATTCTGAATAAAGATCCTTTTTTATTGATAGAAGTCTCAAATTGTTTGGATAAGAAACTCCATTCTCAGACACCGCAAAAATCTCATATTCTTCCTGTGGTTGTTCATGTTTTAAAAATCTTAGTTCCATCTTGCTTTTCAAAAGTGGCACCCCTTTATCTTGGAAAATCGCAGCTCCATTTAAAAACTTTTCTCTTTCAGCATATTTGCTCCATATTTTATTATAAAAGTTATTCCATGAATCAATTCCGATAAGAAAGTCGTTATTAATATCAAGTTCTGCCTGGATCGTTAGAACCTCATGAGGCTGCAATTTAATGTCATAACAGCTTATTATCATTTTTGAAAAGGAATCAATGAACTTCTTGATGGGAATTGTTGATTTCATTTCGAAAGAGTTTAGCCAAAAACTTCCAGAGATGTTCGAATTTAAATTTTGGAAGAGTTCTTTTGGGATTTCATTTTCTTTTTCTTTTATTTCCATATGAATTTGGCTAAGTTTTTTTAAAATATTGTCAAACTTGCAATATTTTTCATCATTCTTATAAAATGCAACGATAATATTTCCCCCAAAATGCTCCACAAGTAAAGATTCTAAGGTATTAATTGGAGATGTATTAAGAGTATGATCGATCAGTTCTTTTGACTTAGATTCGTTAGAAATTTGCTCAAGAAACTTTTGAGATTCAACTCTCAATTTTCGAATAATTGGCAATTTGGAAATTAAAAATGAAGAATTTTTCGAAAAACGTTGGACTAAGCAATCAAAGAGGAGGAAAACAGTTTCTAAATATGGATTCAATGTTTTCTGAATGATGGATTGGATCAATTCCATTATCTGATTACAAATTTGAAGAAAGATTTTGTATTCTGAGATTGTTTGCTCCTGTTTGGAAGGAAGATTATCTTTTTGGCAGCAATAATTTAATGAAGACCCCATTTTTTTGGATTTTATTTGACTTATTAAATTATAGAAATTTTAGCCTTTTCTAGAGAAAAATATTTTCTTCTTTGTAACAAAATCTCAGATTTTTATTTGAAGGATTTTTAAAAAAATATATTAAGAAAAAATAAAATAAAAAATGTTTAAATTCGTAAAAAAATCCAAAAATTGTATCAGTCTTTTTAAAAAAAATGTTTCCTCCTACATGTCATCCCTACCAACCAAACGTGACTCTAAAAGGATTGAAGATTTTATAAAAGATTCTTTACTTTCAACCTTCAAAATTGATCCAGATCTTAAAACCATATTGGAAGATGAAGACACACAAGATGAATCAATAAAAAGTTTCTAAATTGTTCTTATTATATTTAACGTCTTTTAGATTTAAATTCATTGAGATATGCATTGGAAAAAGAAATGAAAATTGAATTATCTGAAAAAGGCAACTATCTCATGAGTTTTGGAACAATAGTGATAATGAAAAAATCCAATTTTTCTTTTTTCTAAATTATTTCAAGGACTATTTGAAAAAAAATGGTTTCACAATAGAAGATGAACTCTTAGAGCCTATTATTACCATTGTCAAAAGAATTGGAAATGAATATTCAGTTGAGCTTTCTGCTCGGGCAATTGAAAGAGATTTTCAGGAAGATGAAGAAACAAAGGAAAAATTCGTTCACGAATTGGATAGGTTGACCAAACAAGTTCATATTGAACAAACTGGCTCGTCTGGATATTTTTTACGTAAATAAACATACTTTTCTTATAAAAATTGTTGATATATAGCTCGAGAACAGACGGCACTTATCCAAAGTTTTGTGAATTCTCTTCTGAGTCAAGATAATCCATATGGTGTGAAGCGCTCATCACAATTTTTATTCAATGTAAATGAAAAATGAATAAGAAATAATAATTTTTTTTAAGATAATTATCAATGATTTAGTGCAAAATCAAGGACTAAAATTTTTTTGTGTGTTTCAAGACAATGAAGTAAAAAATAAATGTTCAAAATATTAAAATTTGAATAACAAAAGATCATAATAACTTATGTAGAGTTTTTGTCTGACACAATCAAAACAAAGGAAGCAGCAAAAAAATTGGTTTTTCAATCCATTAATGACCATTTGAGTCAAAATTTTTTGGCATTTTCAGATGTTTTTTTTATCTATTTTTTTGTTTATTAATATTTTGTAAATAGAGATTGCAAAAATGTTTTGTTGACTATATCGAATCATTTGAAATAACTCCTTATGTTTGCCTTCATCTTGAATATTTAAGCTATTTCAAAGAAGAAATAAATTATCTTAATTGGATGAAAGAAATGCATCGAAATGGTTTAAAACTTTTTGAAGCCAAAATTAAAAAATAAATTTAAATGATTTAACAACTTGTTCATTAAAAAATTCCAAAATGAAAAATTTTTTGAACCCAAATGATGTTTATAAAAATAGCAAAATAGGATTTCGTTTTTCAAATCTTTAAACGAAATTTCAAATCAAAAATAAAGAAATTAAAACTCTTATAAAATTACAAAGCCTTTTTTGCTTAAAAAAATATGCAAACCTATTCTTCTTACCCAAACTATATCAACATTGGTGCCCTTATTGACGCTAAAATCGCCAATAATAATCAACTAATTCTTAATGAAAAAAGTGAAAACATCTCTTATTTATCGAGTCAAATAAATTCCCATGAAACCAGAATCTCAAACATTGAAAATATATCACCTCAGAAAATTAAACGTGAAACAACAGAAGGTGAGGAATCTTCTGATGACGACATTGAAGATTTTGAGGCAGAAATGGAGAAAAAAGCCTTTCACGAAGAGGTGGAAATTGATACCTACCTTTATCTGACCCTTGCCTTTTCTTTCACTTCACTACATTTATTTTGTGGTTATTGTAAAATCATTTTTTGTAAAGGGGACTACACTTTTTCTCAAAGAATGAATTATCTTTGCACTGTGCTTACATCGCCTCTCATTTTGCTACCAGGTTTAGCAACAATGGTGATTCAGTTATATTGCGTTTATTATGTTTATTTGGAAGCATTGGAAGATTTTAGTGCAGTGGATAAATTCACGAATATGGCTCTGAAAATAATAATTCTTATCATTTTTCTTTTCATGGTTGCAAAGGAAGTGAGTCAATCAATAAATAGCTTTTTCTTTGGTTTGACGAAAGCTCAAGAGAAAAAATACTTTTTCTATTCTGGATGTTTTCTTCCTTCATTCATACAAGGTGCAATGGGGTTTATTATATTAAAAGTTGGTTTCCTATTAATTGCCTCAACAGATGACCCAATTAATTTGATACAGAATTTCGCTAGTGTTTATGTTCTTTTGGAAATAGATAATATTATGATGGATTTTATTAAAATGTCAAAACTTAGTCTGTGCATTAGTTCCATGAACAGGAAATTGGATCTTTTGAGGGAAGAATTGGGAGCAGTTTCCATATTTAAAAAGAATTTAATGGCAAAATTAATGGTGGAAGATTCATTGGATTTCTCTTATCATGATAAACCTCACACTTATAGAATGGCCTTTCTGATAACCAGAACTGTTGTGTTGGGTTTTCTGCTATTGTTCGCCATTGGAGTTTATTTAATTGAAGTAGTGTTCAGCGATACTAAAAGTTAAATAAATAATCAAATCGAAAAAAAAATTGAAAATTCTTAAAAATTTTTTTATTTTGTTTTCAAATCATATAAAATTATAAAATCAAAACTGAAATTTTAGATCCAAAAAATAACGAATAATTATGAATATATTTTTTTATTGATAAATTTTTTATCATAAACATTCATATGGCATTTTTGCGTATTTTTGAGTTGAGTGACAGTCTATTTGACTAATAAACTCGTTTGGAATGTTTTTATTGGAATAAAATATGAAAATTAAAAGTTGCTTGACACACCTTTATCAACCAAAAGAACTCTTTAATTTTTTTTTTTTCTTTGTTCAAATCTTTAAAATAGTAAACCATAATTCAAACTTCAAATAAATCAAAATTACGAAAGGGAGATTTTTTTTAAATAAAATGCAAAGTTTTTCTTCTAACCCAAACTATATCAAACTTTTTCCTCAGTAGATAAATGGGCCTATCAAGCAATAGACAGTTTTTTTTTTACTTTGACGAAAGCTCAAGATAAAAAATACTTTTTCTTTTTTGGATGTTTTCTTCCTTCATTAATACAAGGTTTAATGGGTTTCATCATATTAGATGTTGGTTTCTTATTGATTGCTGCAACAGATGACCTCATTAATTTGATTAGAATTTCGCTAGTGTGTATGTTCTTTTGGAAATAGATAATATTATGATGGATTTTATAAAGATGTCAAAACTTATTCTTTGAATTAGTTCCATGAATAAGAAATTTGATCTTTTGAGGGAAGAGTTGGGAGCAGTTTCGATATTTAAAAAGAATTTAATGGCAAAATTGACGGTTGAAGATTCATTGGAATTCAATTATCATGGTAAACCTATAAATTATAGACTAGCATTTATTATAACGAGAATATTTGCGCTAGATTTATTGATATTGTTCTCTATTGGAGTTTATTTAATATGACTGCTTTTTTTCTCAGAAAAAAAATTTGTTGGTAGATCGATAAAAAGAAAAAATAATAAAATTTGTTAGTTGTAATCTGAAAAATTATCGTGAATATTTAAAAAGAAATTATGGATAAACCAGCCCCCAAAAAGCATATATTTTCCACAAAAGATCTCCCTTCATCCAGCGACAAATTTTCTGATGTTCCTCTCAAGCTTAAAAAGAAACTCAAAGCCAAATCCCAAAGATTAAAAAAATCAATCCCCAAGAAAACAGAACCAGTCCAATCACTTCCTGATCCTCAAATTTCCAAAATTCCTCCGAAAAATGATGGTCCACCTGATCCTTTAGATCCTTCCATGGCAAAAATTCTGGGTTTTTTCCAAATAAAAGAATCTTTCGAGTTTCATTTATATTTTCTTTTTAAAAACTTGAAAATTTGCCATTTTTAGATTAAATTATATCTCCGATATGTCATATTTTTTGAATTGTAGTGGAATAACAGAAGAAAATTATGACCAAATAATGACCAAACGAGAGAAATTTCAAGGGTACCCCTATTATATGAAGCATACGATTTTTCAGGAGGATGAAGAAATCCGGAAAATCCGTGCATCATCATTTGAAATAAAAATGCAAGCTGCCTATGATCATCTTGAAAAAGGAAACCATGCTTTCACCAATGAAAAATACCCAGAGGCATTAGTTTCCTATGAAAGAGTATAAATTGTTATAAATTATGGTAAATTTTTCTTAAAACAAAGGCTTTGGGAGGTTTTATTTGGCTTGAAATGAAGGAACCAGATTCGAAAAATGCAGAATATGCTGAATATAAGAAATCAATCGCTCGGATTGTGAGCCATATGAAGAAACAAAAGGACAATGGAATGGAAGTGGATCATATTTATAACAATTTGGAACTTGAGAAAAACCATAAGTTTTTATTTTCCCCCATTACTGATGAAAATTTGATCTTTCATAATGAAATCTCGAATAAATTGGATCCAATAAAGAAAAAATGTTTGGATAATTGTCTGTTTGCAATTTATTTGAATATTTCTGGATGTTATCTGAAGGAAAGCAATTTTTATGAAGCATTGACAGCTTTGGAAGACGCTTTGAAAATTAATGATAAAAATGCAATCCTTTATTTTCGAAGGTCAGAAGCCTTGGCCTATAATAAAGATTCACATTTGGAGGATCTATATCAGGCCAAAATTGATTTATTTCAATCGAGAGAGATTATGCTGTATGAGAATAAAAGTAATAACAAAGGGAAAAACGCAGTGAGAAATAACTCTGATGAAAAGGTTTTGATTGAATATTATAAATATTTGGAGGAAAGAATCTCAGAACGAAAAAAATTTGAAAAAATCATTATCACAGGTAAAAAATATAAAATTCTTTAAAAATGTCTAAAGTTATGATAATCAAGGACTTTTACAACAGGCAAAAGATCTGAAAGGAAGCTATTTAAAGGATCAAAAACCTTTAAAAGCTGAGGAATTACCAGAATATGAAAACATTTTAGAGTAAAATAAGCTAAAAATTATGATATAATAACAATTTTATTTATTAGTATGGTGGGGAGATATGTGAGGATTTTGGAAATATATAAAGAATATAAAGAAGAAGATAAAATGAAGCAATATCTGAAAGCTTATTTGGAAGTGAAGTCGATTTTAAGCGAAATGGAATTTTATCTTTCTATTGATTTCGAAGACAATGAAGAAAACGATGTGATCATTGAATTAACAAAAGAACTTAAGTTTTTTGTAAAGCTCATAACTTTTCATTTTAACTCTTTTTTTTTAGAATCTCTCTTAAAAAAGACCCTCAAATGCTCAAAGCTTTAAATATCCTTAAAATGACCAAAGCTCAAGAAGTTTTCAAAAGTATAAAAAACTTAAATTTTCTGTGAAAATCTCTTATTATTAAAGGAGCTAACCTGAAAACTGAGCTTTTGACAAATTTTTCAATGGAAAATTTGAAAAATGATCAAGAAAATGAGGAAGATGATGAAAAAGGCTCCTCAAGAACGAAACATAAAATCAAATGGGATTATAAGGATTTGTTTACTTGGGAAGGGATCAAACGTGTTTTTTTGTTAGGGGGTGTATTTTGGCTCTTTTATTATCTAAATCGTAACACTGCCATGTTTAATAGAATCTTTTTTAATTATTATATAAATGTTTAAGAGTTAGAATCTTCATTTTTTTCTCGAGATCTATTATATTGTCGTGTGACTCCAAAAGCTCCACCTCTAAATCTCTGATTTTTTTCTTATAATTGTTAATTTTTTTATGATATTTTTCTTCTGTTTTTTCTTGTTTTTCATCTAAAATGTTAACTTCTTTTATTAGAAAAATGTTTTCTTTTTCAAGGTGATTTTTTTCTAGCAAATTGTGTTTGAATTCATTTTCCAATTTTTCGTTTTTCTCGATCAATTCCAGGATTTTAGTTTCAAGAATTTCAGTTAAATTCTTATTCTCATAAAAATTAGTCAAACTTTTTTGAGATGTTTGAGTTGAAAACTCAATAAAAATATTAGAGCTTTTAAATTTCGGAAGACTCTTGTTAAATTTATGTAATTGAACTGTTGAATTCTCATCATTTTTAATTTCTTTTTTCGAAGGTTCGTCAATTTTATGAGAATCATGCAAAATGTTGAATTTGGGTTTATATGTGCCTGATAATTTTGAGTTTTCATTTTTTTTCTGATGATATTTTTGTCCATCTATGATATTTTTCAATCTAGATTTTTGTTTATTAGTCTCTGTTCGAAGAACAATCTGATAAACCTGGTTAGAATTTAAGTTTTTCAATGGCATATTCACATTCATTTTTGTCTGTTAAAAACAAGATCAAATTTATCATATATAAATATATAGTAAAACTAAATTTATGTCAAAATTTTCAAAAAAAAAATTTAATAATTTTTTACAAAAATCCCGCTTTCTTAAATAATAAAATGTCTTCTATGAATAACATGGATCATTCCAAATATTGGGACATGGATGATGTTTTAGCAGAGGAAGAAAAAATCAATGTCAAATTTACACATGGTTCTTATCAAAATTCTTCTTTAGATCCTAATTTGCCAAACAACATTGATATTGAAGAAGGCCAAACCATGGAAATACCAATATGGCTGGCTTTTGCCTTAGCACGAACCGAAATCGTAGAAATTGAAATCCCTAGATTTTATAAGGAACAATTCAAAAAAACTCTCGAAGCTGATCCAAATGTTATTAATTTGAGAGACAAAAGCTCGTATTATTATGAAATTGGGTTGAAATTAATAGAATTTATTGAAGATAGAGAGTTGGTGACACTATTGGCAAATGTTTTCTTAAGCAGGATGAAGGAATTCTCGAACATTTCCTTTCATTTGAGAATTGAAGATTGTAGCAATTTAATGAGGAGAATGGTGGATATTGAAGTGAGGATCTTCAATTTCGGAAGAGAGTCAGCTATAAATTATAGAAGCTATAAAGAAAAGGGAAGGAATGAAATGGGATATGACGAAACTTTTAAGAAGCTCAAAAAGATCAAAGCAAATTAAAAAAATACCTATTTTTACATCTGAAAGTATTAATATATTTCACGATTTATTAGGGTTATGTGGAGAACTTAAAAATAACACAAATGAAAATTTCATTTTATTTGAATTTCTAATTTAATTAATTAAAGGTATTTTTGAGATTTTTTTAGTGAAAAATAAAAATTTTAATTCGAATAATAACAAATTAGTCTTCATGGATAAAATATATAAATAGTTGCAAAAAAATTTGCTTAATATATAAAATCATGAGTCTGATTCTTCTTAATGAAAAAATGTTTCGATGTCATGAAAAAGAGCAGAATATTGATGCTCGCTATCATGGTCACAAGGCAAATTATAGATATAAAAAAGATGTTAGAGAAGATTATAATGAAGACTTGAAAAATTATGGTAACTCTTAAATAACCTTATACTTCCTCCAAAATAAAAATTACTAAGGTTTTGCACGTTACTCTGCTAATCCAAATGATTTCGAAGACATTCCTGATGTTGAAGATATCCAAATAACTGATGATTTGGATTTATTCAATGACATAAAGTAACAAAAAAAAAATGAAAAACCATTAAAAATGATTATTTAAATGAAGTATGAATCCTGAAAGTAATACGAATGAAAAGCCTTTTCATTCAACTTATTCAGCACTCTTCAAAAGAAACAGTGAAATTGCAAAAAGCATAACGAATTTTGCGCAAAATGACATTTATGAAACACAAACAATATTAACCAATTCGGAAAAAAAGTTTTGGAAAAACACTAGAAAATTCGATACAAGTTTTTCCTTTAAATATTTTAGATTTCATTAATTTCTATAATTTAATTTAGACCATAAAAAATTCGTCAGAAACCATTCCGCATTGAATTCTTTGCGATTCAATAGAAATTTTAATGATTCTCCTGATGAAAGTTGTAACCTTGAAACCAAAATAAAAAGAAGTTTTCTGAATGAAAAATATCATGGATCATCAGCAAAGCAGAAAACAACTAAGAATTATGAAAATGAAAAAGGAAAAGTGACAGAATTCGATAAATTAAAAATACATGAGTCGTTTTATGAAAGCTTTAGAATTGTGAAACCAAAGGGCATAACAGTAAAAAGTTTAAATTTGGAGCAATTGCAAGAAGAAACTAAAAAAGAAGCACTTTTCTGGGAAAAACAGAACGGAAATGAAAATAAAAACGAAAAAGAAATCAGAAACACCGATAATGAGGGTTTTGAAAATGAAGATGATTTTGAAACTTTCACCAAAAAAATGGAAGAAAATGATAAAAAGTATGATTATGCGTCTTTGGTAAATGATGAGGAGGTAATAAAGTTACTGAAACAAATAGTTAAACATCAGGAATCAAAGTATCAGAGCAACAATCCTGTGAATTCATTTTCAAATTCCACAAAATCATGTTAAATTTAATTTTGTATATTATGATAATATTTTAAACAGCTCATCATAATATGCTCATTATTGATATAAAAGAATTGAAATATATGAAATTTAAAAAGCTGACATTTGATTCATCAGTGTTCATTGATGATTACAAACCATTAACAAAAATCTTTCCAATATTTTGGCAAAATTTCATCATTAGCGAAGAGAAAAAAATTTTCTTTGTTTTAGTAAAAGATTAGTTTAAAAAAGCTGGAAATAATTTTTATTAAAATAAAGATTTATAGAAGAAAAGAGGATAATTTTCAAAATGTCCTTTTGAAAAGATTTTATTTTAATGGGATTTTTGATATACCTAAAAATTCATCAGTAATATTTGGCTTTTTTAAATCAAATTTAATTTTTTGAAAATAGATCATTGAGCAAATTTGTTGTTTTTTGAAATGGATATCTTCAATAGATTTGCGAAATAAACATTTAATAGAAAGAAGTAAATAATTTGAAGAACTGTAATTTATGTATTTAAAATAAGGAAAATTAATGGAAAATGAACCACTTTTAAAACTGAAGCAGTATGCATTTTTCAAAAACATTTTTAATTTTCAATAGGTGTCTTTTTTTGAATATAGAAGATCATGAAAAAATTCAAAATTTTTCACTAGAAGAGCTCATGCATTTAGGCTTCGGTCAAATAGTTCCTGAAAAAAAGAACTTATTGATGAAAACCCAGGAAAGTTTAAGTAAAAAAATCAACAGAACTGAATCAAAACTAGCAAAGATAACAGAAAAGCCTCTGAAATTTCCCATTAAAAAAAAAACAAATAAGGTGGGAGAATTTTCTCAATCCAAAGAATTTTTGAGGAAGACTGAAAATGATCTTACTTTGCAAAATATTAGAAACTTAAAAAATTATGGAGTTGAGAAACGGTCAAAATTAATTGATAAAACATCAAAACAAGCATCTCAATCAAAAAATATCTATTTCTTAAGAAAAATTGTTGATAAAAAAAATTTTGTTTTGAAAGGTGAAAATCTAAAAAAATAAAAGTGCTTAACTTTAAAAAATTTTCTTTTGTTTTGATAAAACATTTA
>Ga0302186_10000791_pt1 | contig 27357 bp, 27 predicted proteins | sample II_Bog_E1_2_FD_198782 | JGI IMG/M metagenome (GOLD analysis project Ga0302186, IMG submission 198782) | Peat permafrost microbial communities from Stordalen Mire near Abisko, Sweden - II_Bog_E1_1 | ecosystem: Environmental > Terrestrial > Soil > Wetlands > Peat | place: Sweden: Abisko... | reverse complement strand
GTTTTTTAATCGGTGTTATATGTTGGGCTCACTGATGGAGCCAAAATATTGGTAAGGGCTCAATGGTCCAAACGAAGCCACTTTGATATGAGTAAAAACACATTTACTCACGAATCTATACCTTATATTTTGTGTGCTCATTGAAAGAAATCAATCGTAATTATGTTTAAGCGATGACAACCAAAGTATTTTACGAGAGGAATCAGATTAGCCAACGATTATATTGGTATTTTTGCACTAATTTAAAAATTGTATTCCTACATGAAAATGACTATAACTGAATTGCTTAATCGAATGTTCCTAAATAATTATTATTGCCTCATTGAGAAGGACCTACGCCGAATGTATCTCTAGTACGTCAAAGAGCTAGAACAAATAAAAGAACAGACTTGGGAAAGATCTTTTGACGAAGCAGGTTTTCTCAAGGAAGTTAAAACAGGATTTCAGTTGGTTGAACAGAAGAAGACCTTTTGAGGAGCTTACATTTTATTGGGAAAGCACCAAATCCTTCAACAATAGTCGTCATTTTACCCATATAAATCATTAAAAAAAATTTAATCCCGAAAGAAATTGATATAAATGATTAAGGTAGAATAATAAACTATGAAATAAATTTCGAATCATTAACTGTCGCTTGAGACTTATAGATCTTCTCCTTTTAAAAGCTACTTTTCAATTCTTTATCTCAGTGCAGTTCTATTGGTGGTTTATGTTTAAATCGCTTTATTTCAATTGAACTATTCTTACTCTCAGCTTGTCGAGGCATCAATATAAGAATAATAAAAGTATACTTCAAAAATAAATATATATCAATGAATTAAGTTTTATAATAAAATGATAATACATCTTTATGATCATTAATTTTCTCCTTTGGAAATTGATCTTTTGATTCTTTATTTTTGCAATTGTACTCTTCTTAATTAATCCAATTTTATATGTTATAAATATCCTCTCTGTTATTTCTAATCACTTCCACTGACCCAAAAGATGTTTGCAAATAATATCCAATTACTGTAAATTAAGTGATTGCAAAATTAACCAGTCAAATGATTTTCTTACAGATTAACATGCTGTAATTGTGGCCACTGACCTTTGACCAATATCTTAGCTCCATCATCAGTTAATCCAGTGGCTCTCAAATTAAGACGCTGCAAATTTTTCCACATATTTTTGATCAGATACTTCACTCCAGCATTTTTTATATAATTTATACTGAGATCTATTGATTTAAGTTCTTTCCATTTACATTTTCCCATTTATTTTACACCTCGATGAGTGATATTGTTGCCTCTGAGTGATATATCAGTAATAAAAAGTAGTTCTGTTTTAACAATCAAATCGATTCCCTAGTCACCAAGCTTGCAATTATCGTCAAAAATGCTATAGTTAAAAGAAATTTTTGTAATAAACCTGTATTAATTTTTTATAAAAGCAAACAGGTTTTCCTTACGTATGAGAGATTTTTAAAGCAGATAGTAAAAAACTCCAGTTACGTATGACCATTATTAGGATGATTGTTTTCTTGCACTAGTCATTATATTTCGTATGAACGTTTGACAATCGAATAATTTCCAAAGTTTGCTTATAAAATTGTGACTCATTAGACAAATCGCACTGATGTTTTCATCCTATTGCAAATCGAATATATACGAATCTTGAAAGTTCCTTATGATAAAAGTAGTCGAGAATGACCTTGCCTAATTAGTATAGTACCCTCGTCATTTGACGCCTGATCCTCATTCTCGCTCATGAAATAGTTAAGAATGCTCTATGGGAACTGCGTTCACCCAAAAGTACCTCCGGCAGATCGTTAAATTACGACAGCAGTTTCTTGTGCAGCTCCTGAAACTCAACGTATTTCTTCTCGAGGTGCCACTTGCCCCAACGAGTCGCAACATCGATCTCGTAGATAAAAGGTATTTTTTTCTAGGTGACTGACCTTGACTTTGGGCATTGTGATCTGCATGTGGGCAGAGTTATGCTGATTGTGGAGAATTGTTGATCCATGTTTCAATCCCTCAGAATTATAATTACGTCGATCTAATTTATTGATACTAATTGCTTACTGTTGATGGCAACTGCCATTTACGATACAGCATCAAATGACTGAAGAAATGACATCCTCTATCTTAGAAGGGAATCAACGAATGGTGGTGAGGGCAAGGAGATGAGAAAATTGATTTGCTAATTTGGTCGATTAAATTTAAAGATAATTTTTAAAAATAGACCTTTTTGCCCTCCATCTTTTATCCTCTGAGAAACCCCTCCAATATAATCTAACAGGCCATGGGCCGATCGCAGAAGAAGGAGATGGGGAAGGTGTACCGCGAATTCTCACGGCAGAAGTACAACAAATATAAGCATCAGTACCCCAAGATGCGGGAGTCCTAAATAGTCGCTAAGATCATCAACGAGTGGGACGCCTTAAACTTTTAGGCCAAGGAGAAACTGCAGAAGCAATACGAGTATAACGAATTCATAATTTCCCAAGTAACTTATATTTAATTCTTAGGCAATACTATCAGGATTACAGTAAATAATAAATAATGATTGTATGGATCGGAGTATCTTTAATTATCCAGCACCATCGAGTTATTTTGGCAGTTTTTGAAGTGATTTATTTAGCAGTTATTCATTATGTTTTGAATTATTTATACGGTTCCTTCCTAGGCTTATCGGATTCTTACCTTTAGCTTTAATTATATAATAGAATCCCTCATCTCCGATTTGAGAATCATCTAAATTACATCGAAATTACCAATATTGAATTATTGAATTTAGGACCAAGCACCAATGCTTAGATATCTGTAACCCTCCCACTAAATGCCATTATAAATAGTTGCATTTTAAAAAATTATTAAGATATACAAGCTGAAGCATGCTTCGAATTAATGACTTTCTCATATAAAACAAAAATTGATATCGAAGTGATTGGTGATGCTGATTTACCAGTCGAAAAGAAAGGTGGGAATATAACAAATTCCCATCTATATTTATATATGTAAATTGAACTGAATTACTGATAACTTATCACTGATTTGTACTTTTTGATTTTTCATTGCTGGTGAATCAATTTCTAAGTAATTAAAATAGAATAAGTATAAAATTAAATAATAATAATGACTCTATGAAATTTAATTAAATGAGAATATGAGGGATATTGCAAAAGGTTGATCTATTTATATCGATTAAATATATTTAATAATATTTAATTTAGCCACAATGTTCAAAAAGCTGATCGTCGTTGATGCTAAAGGTCATCTCCTCGGCAGGCTCGCCTCTTATATTGCCAAAACATTACTAAGTGGTACTAATTTTTCTATTTCAGGTCAAAGAGTAGCAGTTGTCAGAAGCGAGGGAATCAACATTACCGGGTCCCTTTTCAGGAACAAGGTCAAATTCGCATAGTTCATGAGGAAAAGATTGCTCACCAATCCTAGAAGAACTATTGTTCATAACAGGACACCTTCTAAAATTTTCTGGAGAGCTGTCAGGGGCATGCTCCCTCATAAAATTGCCAGAGGTGCTGAAGCCCTCGGAAGACTAAAAATTTTCGAAGGAGTTCCTGCTCCCTATGATACTAAAAAGAGAGAAGTTATACCTGATGCTCTGCGTGCAGTAAAGCTTTCGAGTTTCCGTAAGTTTTGTACCCTCGGCGACCTCTCTAGTCAAGTGGGATGGGGAAAGCGCGATCTGATTGCTAATTTGTAGAACAAGAGACGCGAACGTGCTTCTACTTGGCACAAAAAGCGTCTTGAGAGCGCAAACAAGGTGAGAAAGGCTCTCAATCTAAAGGAGATCAGCTCAGTACGAGCAGAACTTGCCAAATACGGCTATTGATTCTATTTAAACGCCATATTTAAAAATTAAAAGATTGCAATAGATTGTAATTTGTCTGTTCTGTGTTCTCAATAAGATGATTATTCAATCAATAAAATCTGGATGAATGTGTATTCAAATTAAACAAAGCAAAAAAACAATATTTATGACAATCGATTATTTATCACTTTTTTATCATTCTTAAATTTCTGTAAATAGTTAAAATAGTAGTCTGGATAGAGATAAAATAAATAAAATAAAATTGGTTTTATATTTTTGCTTCTTCTGAATAAATTACTATACAGATTATTTCCAATTGCCATTAACAGAATTCATAAAAAGATAAGAATTTATATCCAAACAATGATATGGTTTGTTTGATTTCAGTTATTAGAAATAAATGCAGCTCAATATTACAAATTAACATAAATCAATTATAAATTATCTGTGAAAAGTAATCCTTCAATTAATTGGATTTACTCTTATGATCATTTTGATTATTAGATAGAGTCATACATTTATTTTTATCCATCAACTTTTAAGTTTATTGTTTGCGATAAGATTATTTTTGAAAAACAAAATTAAATTGACTTCTCCAGCCCAAGTATAAATTGATTTTAATAATTGATTGGATTAACATCAGGACTCAGAAGTCGAGAGTTTGGTGGGAACCATCACAATATGGGAGAGTTTTGCTCCTGCGACATTAACAGATGTAGGTTTCTCCCTATTTAGCAATAAATGGGAGAGGTGTAAATTTGGTGCCTTGATGTGAACCATCGCAAAATGGTTGAGTCTTTGTCAATCCACACTGGCAATAGTAATATTGCTTTCCAACTTATAGCGTCATTCTGGCATAGGATAAATGGGTACTTATGAGGGCATTTGGCGGAGGCATAAGGTTCTGTCATTTTGGCCTTTTCTGCTTCATTTGCAGGAAATCTGTTTGCGGCTTTAGCTTGGTCACAACCCATATCAAGTTTAAATTAAATTATATTTTTTCTGATTCAAGAAAGCGATAATTTTAATTTTGTTCAATAAAATATTTAATTAATCTTTCCAAAGCATTATTTTATTGATTTTCTCTCTAATCTTAACCGATAATATAATATTTAACAAATTACATTTAATCATTAATCAAGCAAATGAACATAAGATTAATAGGCAAAGATTATTTTTGAATTCCAGAATATTTGAATTTATGAAATCTTTAAATATAGCGTATTATTCATGCACAAAATTAAATAAAAAATATATTCATTTTCCATTGTATTAATATAGTTACATGTCAGAAGCCAGAAAATCAGAAATTTCCACTGAATCAGCCGCTACCCATTCCTGTAATCCCAATTTCTATCTCATAATCGGCAGTCTCAACAAAAGGAAGTTAGAACTTTCAGACAGGATAACAACTTAAGAAAGCTTGCCACCATTATCTAAAAATGTAAATAAAAGTTCTTGCGAGAAGTATGAGTCCTAATTATAGTAAGCCTACACAATTGAAAGAGTTGATGATACAGAGGACGGCATCTGTTCAATTTGCAGCATCTATTGATTTTCCTTATATGAATCTATATAAAATGCTTCTATTAAAATAAGTAAATATTTTTTAAAGTATTGACTTGATATTTTAGTTTAGCACTCATCTTTTTGATTCCATGATAATGGATATAAATCAAACTTTGGGTAAGATCAAAAACATTTTGCATACTTAAGGCATAACTCTTCTTTCTCTTATAGAGTCTTTTTAGAGGTCGTATAGTCGATGAAATCAAACGATTTCTTCTCGAGAACACTCATAAAATGGCGACTTATGAGCAGACAGTTCAGGAGTCTATTCTTGATATCAGCTTCTTTTATATCCGCCACCAACTACATGTAATGTTTTGTGTCAATATAGTTAGTCTCAAGTTACATCTTAATCTTGATAGATGTATCAGACTTTGACAATCCTTCGCGCATCACCTCTCCAAATGGCTTTATGAGGTTTATTTCACTTTGGTAAGTATAATCCCATGTTTCTTCGGAGTTAGTCACCTTCAAGATTTACCAATAGGGTGACTGCCTAGTCGTATCTTTTTGTATTGCAGAGAGTATTTTGTACACTAGGAAGGTTATTTTCAAGTAGACTACATCATCGACATAGTCAGTTAAGATTCCTAAAGTTTCAGCTATATAAAATACTGACATCCTAATAAACCTTGCCACTTCCCTAAACGTTATGGAAGGGTTACTATACATAGATTCACCTCTATCCTCATTTCCGGCTTCCAATGGATATTTGATAAATTCCTGTGGAGTAATTCGATCTCTGTATTTGATAGTTAACATGCGTTTCATTAAATTTTTAAGATTCTAGCTCACAGCCACATCAGAGGGGAACTTAATCATGGTCTTGTCAATGAGACTAACCAGTTTAGGGATAGTACTTTCCTCATAAGGACATATACCATAAAGCATCTCATAAAGAATGACTCCCAGCGACCAGATATCTGCTCGGATATCATAAATTAATCCTTTCAGAACTTCGGGCGCCATATAGATTGGTGAGCCGACCATTGTTTGAGTCATGTCACTTTCCTTGAGCAGTTCCTTACAAAATCCAAAGTCCGCCAGTTTGATAACTCCGTTATGGAAAAGAATATTTGTGGGTTTAAGATCTCGATGCAAAATATTTTAGCTGTACAGTGCCTCAAAGGCGTTTTTAAGCTGTGTGAATATCTTAATAGTTTCCTGCTCTGTGAGTCGAATTTTTGACTTAATGTGCTCAGCTAATGTCCCGCCGTTACAAAACTCATAAACAAGATAATAATTGTTGGCAGTGCGCAGCATCTCCACAAACTTGATGATATTTACGTTGTTTATCTTGGAGAGGATGGCGATTTCGTTGTTGGTGAATTCGCTCAATTTAGGGGTATGTTTGAATTTCTAAACATTCATCACCTTGACTGCGAACATTTGTTTGTTCTTCCGGTTTTCTGCCTTGTAGACGTTTCCGTATTGCCCCTGTCCTATTTTTTCCTTTAAGACATAGTCTTAGATGATCTTATTCATTCTTCAAATTACCTTTAATTATTACCCCACATTGAATAACTTCAATAAAGGGATCATGAAACAGTAGTTATGCAAAATATTAAATAATAGGCATCCTCCCTCAAAAATATATAATATTGTAAAAATCTGGAACAAATATCAATTCTTTAATTTTTCCAATAAAATAATGAGTCTTTAGAAGCACAAAATAAATATTATACAAACTTAAAGTGAGAAAAACAGATGGACTAACTTATCTTTTCCAAATATGCGGCAACAATAATCATGATTTGGTTAAATTTCTTAATTTGATTAATCTTGTTTAAATATAATACTCTAATTTTGTTATATTCATAACGCAATAAATATAATATCAGTTATAGGCTTCTTTATTTAATTAATTGATCCCGAATCTCTGATTTTGCTCATTGTATTTGGTGGGAGAAATATCCTCAAAATCATTTTATTCACTTTAGTCTGTCGTAAAATCCTTGGCTTTACGAATTTTGCTTTCTACTACTTTTTTTCTCAAAATAGACTGAAAATCATTAATATTTTCCTTTTTTGTTTCCTCATAAAATGTTTTCTGCTTATCTTTTTTCATGACTACTGGCTAATTCATACTCTTCGTAATTTATTTTTTGTAGTTAAAAGTTCCTTTATCTGTGCCAACCCGCTTAGGCCTAATCAACTTCTACTTCGATTCGAAAATGCTTTGCTTTCCTGCGTTTTTTTGTGAATTTTCTTATAGCTCTGGAAAATCACTTTAATATTCAAAATTTTCCTCTTCAATATTTGCATCTTGATATCTTTCATGGTTATCGATATCTAACTCTTTATTGAAATTGACTGAAGCATTATATTTGTATCTTTCATTGCGACTGCTCTATCTCCCAATTTTTTAATCACTGCGTAAGGTATAAGAGAAATCAGTCATTTTTGAATTATTCATAAGCTGTCTTTTTCGAGGCTGCAAATTGGATTCGAAATTGACATCATTGTAAGGATTTAATTATTTGGTTTTGGCTTCATCTTCTTTGATTTTATCTTTTTTATTAAAATTGGGAGTTTATGGTATATTCTATTAATATTCATTTGCTATCTTCGACTTTTTTGGGTCTGGCTTGAATTTGTTTAAGTTTTATATCTTATAATTTTATACGAAAGTGCCTGGTTATTATTAGTTATGAATGTCTTCATAATGAACTGATTCAGTTCCCATAATATTAATTTTGGATTGATCTTTTTAGTTTGCGTTTTGAATATTTTCGTTTGTGATATTTCCATCTTAAACTTGATACTTAGTCTCTTATTCGAAATAGTTGTCAGGCTTTTTACTTGATACGAACCAAATGGTGATGGCAATATTGATGGCGATGATAATCATCAAATCTAGGCAAAGCATATACAAAGTACTAAACTGCTTGACATTGTATAGTCCCAACCCACATGCAGTCACTGGAAATATATCAGCAATTATGCTAGCAACACACAGATAATGAACTGGCGTCAATTTGCTGGCTATTTTTATTTTGACATTTGGTTTGGGAAACATCTTAGCATAGGCAATGAGAGCAAAACGATAATTTGTTAGTGTTGCAACCACAATAACTGCTATATTTGATATGATATCAATCTGCTTCGGATTAATAATTAAAGGCTTTATGTATTTAATAAAGATAACAACATAGATTATATTGCACAAATAGTTTAGGCCAAGACTTATACCAAATAGGGCTTGAATAGTTGTCATATAACTGGGACGAGAGCTCAACAACAAGCGTGAAGCAAATGGAGAGTTGGATGAGGACAAAGTTATAATTATTAGAACCAATTCAACCAAACAAGAAAACAATATCATCGAATAAGGGATGTAATTTTTGTGAGAAATTAAATGTAGAGCTATAACTATTCCCAGCCAAATAATAAGAGATATTAGACCAGGAAGTGGAAGAATTTGATTTGAATTAACTGGACAATTTCCTTATAAAAGGCAGGTTTAGATGCATTGGGAGGAGGATAATGTATAGCTTGATACGCAAGAAGAACAAACAGCACCAGAACATGAATTGCATCCATTTGGACACAATACACAAGAATTATTATTAGCCACGTCATATTGCTGAGATATTTGCTTACAATCAGTATAACATAAATTGTTATAAAGGTACCAATTGGTTTGACAACTCCAGCAAGTATTTATTGTACAATTTAAACAGCCTGTAGAGCAAGGAACACATGCAGATGAGCTAAAGTAAGTTGCACTTGGACAGCTATCCAGACACTGCCCTGAAGATACAAATTGAGAAGCGTTTTGGCAAGTAATGCAATAGGCATAATTTAAAGATGCACATGATAAGCATCGAGGATCACACCCACATGATAAAGTAGTTGGAACAATAGCTGTGCCGGCAGGACAAGTTTGCACGCAGAAACTGGAGGAGTTTACGTATGACAATGCACATCGAATGCAGCCACCATTGCCTCCACTATAACAACTGTAGCAACTTACATCACATAAAACACATAATGAATTGAAGATGTAATATGATACATTAAGGCAAGTACTCGAGCAAAATCCAGCAGTTAGCATTGAATTGTTGTTGCAATGCAAACAACTTCCATATGCAGGTGTTGTGCATTGTAGACAGTAGGGATCTGCGCAGGGGACACAAGTTTGTATTGTATTGATGCTGCTTACGATATAGCCCGAGTATATATTACAAATAATTTGACAGGTAAAAGTATCAGTATAAAGATAGTAGCTGCTGTTAGTGCAACTCATACAAGCAGTGGCACTACTACAAGTTAAGCAGCCATTTGCACAATTTTAGCATATCCCCGAAGTATTGTTTCCATAAGCTAAATATTGACTTGCATTTCCGCAATTGGTTACGCAGGTGAGCCCACTAAGATAATATCCCGCAGTAGTATAGCAAGAAATGCAACTACCATTTCCATAACAGGTTTTGCAGTTGTTTGGTAAGGAAAGCGCATCTCTGCATCCAATGTTATAAGAGATCTTACCTTGATCCATCAAAGTATTGCTAGAAGTGTAACTGCCCACTGTAATATAATCAGTTTAAAGATATTGAGTATTTGGTCCTGAAATTAAACCTTAAAGTTAAAATGATAAAGGATTTGAAACATAGTTATTCGGAATAACGCGAATCACCAAAACATTAGCAGTAGTTGAACTTTAAAGAGAACAAATAGCATACAAAGAAGAACAGTTAACCAAGGAATTGATGTTATAAGTAGTGCGGTCCATGCTTAAAAGTAGGTAATCACTGCTAATTAAACTATTCGTTAGATTAATGTTAAAATTTATAGTACTAGGATTGCTACGATAATATGTTTGGGTGGTATCCAAAGCTCCACTTAAAATGTTAGGAAAAGATATTAGAGGCGATGCAGATTAAAGTGATATTAAGAAAGAGTTACTAGATGTGCTGATGTTCCAAGTCATGCCAGTTCCGATGCTTCTAAAATTAGTAAAGTTAGAAATTGTAAATATTAAATTTAATGGAGTCGTAGAATTTGGAGATGGATTGGTAGCCGTAAAACTGAACGAGGTAGTATTTAGATATGTTATGGAAGGCTGACAGTTTCCGCTGCATGATGCACCTGAATTAATGAATTGAGTATCAGATGGCACGCCAACTAAGACTTTAAATGTTGCAGGATGAGGAATTGTAACTGTGAGAGTGATTGTATAAGGGGTGATTGCTCCTGCTATTGAATTCACTGGAAAAATGGTCACGGGCATTGAATTGACATTATTCACATTGATTAGCATGCTTGTCAGTGATGATACATACAGAACTCCATTATTTAAAATACTTAGAGTTACAAAACTAAACATTCCCAAAGTCGTTGGGGAACGTATTGATAGAGATATGACAAGGGAACTATTTTTAGAAATTGATTGCAAAGTCGTAAAAGAAAAGCTATTGTTAATATTTAGTTGGGGGGCCCCTGCAAGAGTGACTGCCACTCCATTTACCAGAAGAGGCTGAGTAGAAATATAAGTGAGTTGAGGAACATCAACTGGAAATGAAATGTAGAATGTAGAATTTGCTGGCAAATTGAGTGGGCAAGTTAGAGAGATGTTAACGGGAGTAATGGTATAAACAGTTAGCGAAGCAGGGCTAAAAATGACACTAACATTAGTGATTACGGTATAGCTTGCATTCACAGCTGCAGTATTATACTCCACTCTACTTGTCGATATTGTCGAGTCATAATAGGTAGTAATGCCAAAATAATAGATTATTGGCTGAAGAGGGTTTGTCAATCCATTGATAGCCAAGGTAACATTGCAAGGTGCATTAATATAACCTCCAGCAGTAAAGTTAATCGATAAGACATTCCCAACAGATATGCATGTAGTAGCACTCACTGTTCCATTGCTTAGGCTGGCAGAGCAAGTAGTCCCAGATATGCCTATATCAGAAGCAACCGTTATCAAAATAGAAGGAGTCGAACTAAGGGGCTGATTTATTGTAAATTAAAAGGTATAGAGGGTATTGCTTGCTCCCATCTAATTTGAGGACAGAACTAGCAATGCAGTGGAAGCATTGAGAATAGCAGCTGTTGGAGTGATCGTGGCACTAAGTTCCAGATAGAGTGACGCATTTCTAAAAAAACGAAAGATGAAAGAGTTGGATATCTATGAGGAAGGCATGACAATAGAAGCACACTAAAGATAGAGATTAACTGAGTAAGTGTAGTCTATGTTAGCCGACATTCCAATTGGAAAGCTAAAGTCAAGATAAGTGGGCAGGGGAGTATTAACTGAGAGGGAGTAAGTGATAGTATTCCTCCAAAATGTAAAGGTGTTGCAGCCGTTTAGGTTACTTAGTGGGGCGCAATAAATCTGGACTTAATCGCTGGCCAAAAAAGTAATAATTGGATAGTCTGGAAATGTGACTTGTTCGTTTATGTAGTGAGAGTTGACGGTAACTGGATAGTTGGATAGTTGCCCATTAGTATAGTTAGTCACGCATATCGGGTTTATGACGCAGCTTGTGAAGCTGTCAACTTTATACCCATTTCCATCAGCGGTTGACACTTGGTAGAGAAGACTTGTTGGCGTTTACTTGGTAGGAGGACTTTGAACTCCTGCTATTTGAGCTTTTATCGTTGAAGAAATATTTAGCTGCTGAGATATTGAGAAAAAAATGGTTATTTTGTAGTTGATGGCGTCTAGGCTGCAGGTTACTCCTGAAGACAAGAAAGAAACACCCCCGTCCAGGCTCAAACTACAAGTAATTGTGGATACGCCATTAATCAAACTTTTTAAATTTAAATTTGACCAAAAAGGAGCAAAGCCTACGATCAATCTGTTGTTGCCCGCGAGGAGAGGATTGGCTGTGTTAAGGGAAATTATTAGTTAGCTGTTTGGCTGCTCCGTGCAAAGGCTAAAGTCCCATTGACACTGATTCAGCTGTCCGCTGGTGTATGTTATCGAATTACCAATGTACAGCTGAATATTTGTTTCGATATTCGTTGTAAGAAAAAACGCAACTGAAGATGTTAAGGCTGCGGGAGGATTAATGACATTCGTGATGATGATGATCATCGGAATTGTGATAGTAATTGAGGAGCCGCTGATATTCAAAGCATTGTTAGTAAATGAGTTACGGAAAAGAGTTGTCCCCCCAAGCTGAGCAGATGTATTGTTGGTTAAGGTGACTTGAGGGGGAAAGGTAAAAATAATGGGATCGCGAGAAGTCGTGGAGTTGAAATTAATGGTCCATGAGTAGCTGCTAATAGCATTGACTGTGGAACTACTGAGGCTTACTGTAAAAGAGGAATTGGCTGCTTGTCCGACGGTTAATATTAATAGTGTTATGATTATGCTGAATATCATTTATATAACATTTCTATTTACTATCACATTAGCTATGGTTGGCTGGAAATAAAAAACTTCGATTCGTAATTCTAATATAACTTAGAATGGACTATGGGAGATTAAGGAGGATTCTATATGATAAAATTCAACTACAAAGACGTCAAATCTCTTTATATGCGTAAGTCTAGAATTATTCAGCAGGAACAGTATCTAAAATACTAAGCACATTGAGCAACTCCTTCAACAGCTCTCCCATCTTTAGCTAAAATCGATTTATAATTCTTAATAACTAAAAATATTTTTGACATATATAATTGTTTCTTGATTGAATGACTTCATTAGACAAAGAATATTTAATTTAAATTTGAAATGAAATAACATTTATATATCAATAAATGCTCTTTTGAAGTAAATCGAAGATCTTTGAGTGAATGCTAATACTTTTCAGAGTCATTTTTGTTATTTTAGCACCATGAGGCTTAAATCCCTTAGCTTAGCTCTGCCATAGCTTTTTAGTCTCCAAGGGCATGCGCTTCCATTGCTTTTTGCTGTCCTAGCTTGTTAGTCCTCTCACTTTTCGATAGAATCTCTTGCCACTAATTTCTTTTTTTTTCTTCTCTATTTTTTTCTTCTTCAAAATGGTTTTAGTGCGACTTTTTCTTCTCCTCCACAACAGTTTGATGATTAAAGATATCTGATTTGACTTCCATGCTGGATGCTATTTACTGTATTTCTCATAGTAATGCCGAAAGAATTAAATATAGTCGTTGTTTCTACTCTTTCCACGTATTTTTGCTTTAGGAGGAGGAGTAACCGATATCACATCAACATCAGCCTCCTTTGGCTTCTCATTGGTTTCCACTTCCTTTTCCTTTATCTTGATTTCCTCCTCCTCCTCTTGATCTTGCTTCTCAATTTGTTTTATGATAGGAGTTTAGACACAAACAGTTTTTTCCTATTTCTTCTCAACCTCCAGGTTAATCTTGCCAACGGTTGGACTTCTTTGAATGGATTAAGATTCAGAGACAACTTCGGGAATTATGAATTTGTTATACTCGTATTGCTTCTGCAGTTTCTCCTTGGCCTAGAAGTTTAAGGCGTCCCACTCGTTGATAATCTTAGCGACTATTTAGGACTCCCGCATCTTGGGGTACTGATGCTTATATTTGTTGTACTTCTGCCGCGAGAATTCGCGGTACACCTTCCCCATCTCCTTCTTCTGCGATCGGCCCATGATTGTTAGATTATATTGGAGGGTTTCTCGGAGATAAAAGATGGAGGGCAAAAAGGTCTATTTTTAAAAATTATCTTTAAATTTAATCGACTAAATTAGCAAACCAATTTTATCGTCTCCTTGCCCTCACCACCATTCTTTGATTCCCTTCTAAGATAGAGGATGTCATTTCTTCAGTCATTTGATGCTGTATCGTAAATGGCAGTTACCATCAACAGTAAGCAATTAGTATCAATAAATTAGATCGACGTAATTATAATTCTGAGGGATTGAAACCATGGATCAACAATTCTCCACAATCAGCGTAACTCTGCCCACATGCAGATCACAATGCCCAAAGTCAAGGTCAGTCACCTAGAAAAAAATACCTTTATCTACGAGATCGATGTTGCAACTCGTTGGGGGAAGTGGCACCTCGAGAAGAAATACGTTGAGTTTCAGGAGCTGCACAAGAAACTGCTGTCGTAATTTAACGATCTGCCGGAGGTACTTTTGAATGAACGCAGTTCCCATAGAGCATTCTTAACTATTTCATGAGCGAGAACGAGGATCAGGCGTCAGAGTACCAGTAGATCCTGTAAATATACTTGCAGGAATCATCCAAGCGAAAGGACATAATTAATTCGAGCGTTTACATTTAGTTTCTGCAACTGGACAAACACTCTCCCATGATGCTGGCCCGAAAACCCAAATTCTTGTATGAGTTTTAGATGGAAGAGAGGATCAATGACGAGGGTACTTTCGTAGTCATTTAGGCAAGGTCATTCTCGACTACTTTTATCATGAGAACTTCATCGTCTTCGCTACTGGAAATGACAATCCCATGGAAAAATTTAACTCTCTAGTCGCCAACACCAAATTTCCTTGGGAAGATGATGAAGATATAGAATATGTACTGCCATTGGGCACAGTCGAATGCTGGTTAAAAAAAAAGGACAGTTTGGAATACAAGCGAGTATGGGCACGTAATTATCCAATTGAAACTCGAAGTTTCCTATTCTGTGTTTCTAGCGCCTTGATGGTCGTAGGTTTATCAGACGGGACGATTTAAATTTTCAAGCTAATCCAAAAACCTAGGTAAATAATTTTAAATGTAGGTATATATACTACGAGATGCCTAAAATGGTTAAATGCCATGAAGATGATGTCATTGGATTACATCTCGATGAAGTGAACAGAATTGTATATTCTGTTTCAGCTGATGGATGGATTAATATTATTAACGCTGATTTGGGAGTTGTAATTGACACCCTTTAACTGTCCAGTCAAATAACTAAGATACACGCTGATGTCAACAATATGCGAATGTTTGTCGCCTTGGCATAAGGAAACATAGAAGTATTCTAATATACTCATAATGCTAAACTTAAATTACTCTATTCGCTATCACTGCCTGCTGAGGGTGCAATCAAGGTGATGTTGTTCGATCCAATAAAGAACTACCTCTTCGCAAGTTGCTATGAGAGCGGATAAGTGTTTATTTTTGAAATAGGCAAGAGAGGGCACTAAAAATTATCGAAACAAATAGGATATTTGCAAAACAAGTAAAAAATAATCGATATGATATGGAAGGCATAGCAAATGGAACTTCTGGTTAACACTGAATCAGGCGAAATATTTTTTTGGAATACCTTGAGAGGAGAGCAAATATGTATATTTTTTATCATGTAGATATGCTCAAAGCCTTTGATGATGTTCTTATGTCCAAGTCAATGTATATTCGAGATAAAAATATGATTATTACTGCTAGTAGGGGGCGTAGAGTCAAAGTATATTTCTATTAAATTAGTTTTGGGAAATTCCTTCAGCTTGGAGAGATGTTATGGCAGAGGTGGAGGAAGATCGATAAATTTAAATTCGAAGAAAGGTATAAAATCTCTATAAGGTGCGAGAGGCAGTGAAAAGAAAGGAAGTGAATTCTGATGAGGATGATTTGAAAGGCTGGCACTGGAGTGGATCTGATTCCTAAGATTAAGAAGAGATGTGATAATTAATGTTCTTTATTAATGATAGAAAATATGTCAATTATACCTCGATTCAGATCAATGATTCGTTGTAGCCTGTAATTTTTAGTTTTAACTATTCGGCAGCCTGCTTCACTTTATTGAACATTTGCTTGGAGCTCACCTCGGCTTTTTTTTGTTCAGCCCCAGGTTATTGGGAGAAATTGCTCCAATCATCTGATGACTCTCCAGGTTTTCGATTTACGAGGTCATTGTAGAGGTTATTCCTTCCATAACTATTGGTAGCGAACTGTTCCTCGTCCAATAATAAATTTTGGTCTACTTTGTTAAAGTTATTCATGAAATTTCCGAAATTATTAGTCTAAAAATTACTTGGGTTGTTGGAGTTTGTTTGGAAATTGACTGTTTCATAGTTAGCAGATGTGGATTGCTTATTTCCGCCGAAGCCAAAGGGGTCCGCAATCTATTTAGCTTTTTGAGAAGGACCTTGAGACGACAGGACGACTGGCTTGGTTGGAGCTGAGAATGAATCAAAATCGAAATCTCCAAAATCGTTGTTTTTTGATTCTGTTTTATTTTGGCTGACAACATTTCCAAATTATGAGAAGGGATCAAACGAATTGTTTCTGTATTATTGCTTCTAGCTAGATTTCTAATCTTCCCCCGATGACTTTTTATTGAGTATCTCATCAAATGTCCTGTTGTCGATTCTCATCTCGAATTTATTCAAGTTATCAGGAGTTCTGGTAATTCTGAAACTATGCCCATCTATCTGATGAGTAAAATCGAAGTTAATATTAAGCAAGCTGAATAGCTCAAAAATTACTTTTTCTCATTGTAAATTTCCATGGAGTTGAGAGTGACGATTCTTTTTCCTGAGAGAGTTGAGCTTGCAAGTTCCATGAGATAGGAAGTACCGTTTATTTTGAAGTTCCACTTAAATCTTTTTTTAGTTCTAGATTATAAGTAATTTACTCAGCGACTTTCTTGCCGCATTCGACTTCATCAAAGGAAATAGCTTAAACTTGGTTCATAGAAAATTATTAATAGATCGATGTTAATTTGAATTTATGAATGGTATTTAAAATTGACAAATAATTTGAAATCCAAATGTCCTATAATATAATAATTTCAGATCAAGGAAGATTTTAATGTTGGAGGTAAATATTATAAATTTTACCCTGTTTAAATTTAGGAAAAATAAAGCCATAATTACATTCATCTAATTTTGTAAACTCATTAAATATAATAAAAATCATCTTCTCAATGATATTGCTTGAGCATGGCGGTTAATGCAGGGCTGAGATATTATTTGATTTATTGATATTCTCTAATTTTAGTTAAAAATAAGCATCTAAACAACTAATCTGAAGAGTTAAAAGGGATAATGCATTTTTATATTGTTTAGTAGTTTGTTCATGTGCTTTTCATTGTAATGAAGGAACGATTATCGATAGCACAGCTTTGATGATTTACCTGACATTATCTATAGGCAGGTCATTCCTAAAGCAAAAACCTCATCTGCAAAATTAATTGGTGGACTTTATCTTAAAAAACCATACCGAATGTAGTGCATCTGTTTGGGACTGATAAAGCCTACCTCTCCTTACAGCACTTTTTAGTATGAAGAAATTCCTTTATTTATAAAGCAATTGTCAATTAGTTTCCATTTGCTTTTAGAATTACAAATCATATGAGTACTAATATCGCCGTGATGCATATTATGTTGCTGGAGCATCAAAAGAGACTGACAAACAGAAAGGATAATATTTTCTATTTCATTTGCTGGAAGAGGAAATTGATGCTTTATCTAATTTAAGATATGGTCTATAGGCTCGTACTACAAGACGACTGTGAGAGATTATTGACAAAAGTCATTTTGGGATTTGTATGAATGCACCTTATCAATGATGCAAAGGCTTGAATGCTTGAGTCTGGACCTCTGTTTGACCAGTCGACTCAATAAGAAGAGTTAATCATTGGTAATTTCGATGGTACGCGATAGTCTGCTTGTGGGCATATAATCGTGAGTATCATTGGTGATTAATTATAAATTACCCATTTTATTATAATTGCCATTAGTATAATGGCGATAATTGACAATATACATCACAGTAAGTTTACTGTCAGATAGAAAAGAATAGATAATCACAAATCGTCAAAAATTAATTAAAAATTAATTAAACCTAAAATCTCTTATGAAACTGACAAAAAAAGAATCCAAAAGTAATATGATGAATCAAATAAATAAAAATTAAGTGGATTAACAATATGGGGTGAACTAATATATTTAAAAACGCAAATTTATGCCAATTTATAGAAGATAAATACAGAAAAAGAATAGCATGAATCATGCTTAAACTTTCATTTTTAAAAATTGTAAATATCTTGCCATTTATAAGAGTGAAATTACTATATGAACCTATTGCAACTGTGCTTCTGAGAAAAGTTAGATTCTATCATTTAAATTCATTTATCAATTATTATTAATAAATTCAGGTATGACTGAACAAGAGGATCAACAAGAGGATCCCATCAGATTTATTTATAATGTTACCCCCAGCACCAAAATATTGCAAGGCAAAAGCTCCATCCCTGCCGCATTTCACTATACACCACTTTCAAAACTGAAATCAACTTTTCTGGAGTACTCCCCTCTAACCTGCAGCTGCGAAGCAGTTTTTAATCCCTACTGTCCTATTGATTTCAATCAAAAATCAATCAGATGCTGTATCTGTGGTAATGTTACACAACTTCCACCTAACTATGCTCAGCATATCCATCCTCATAAACTTCCTTACGAGTTTATACACACGAATACCACTTTATAATTTCGTGGTGGACAGAAAGTTACAAACTATCGTTATTCCTATTTGTTTGTTGTCGATATAAATGTTGAAGAAAAGGAAATGTAAGCAATACGTCAATAATTAGCAGGAGTAGTTTCGAGATTACCTGATTCCTGCAACGTGGGATTGATCACCTATGGTAAAAATGTTCAGGTGTATTAATTTTGTACAAAAATTAATACAAAATATTGCATTAATGGAAACAAAGATTACCCCTTCGCCAAGATCATGGAGTTAATTGGTATTATGGTTAAAAATTAGCCACAATCTCATTCTTCCGATGTTATTCGCAGATTTATTACTCCTCTTAATGAGTATCGTCAAGTCATCATTTCAAGGATTAAAAATTTAAGACCTGAAAACTGTATTTATGTCAACTAAAGGAAGCATAGCTGTTTTGGACAAGCTCTTAGCATTTCCATTTCATTAGCATAGGCATCACCTCTTACTACTCGTGTCGTATATCTGGTGGGAAATCCTTGTACAATCGGTCCGGGTATAACAATTTCCTCAAATTTTAAATAGCAAATGCGCTCTCCCGAAGAACTAAGTCGAGGTGAGAACATAAAATATTTCGCCAGCGCTAAGAATTACTATGATTCTTTTATAAAGCGAGTGATGGCAAAGCATATCATTCTTGATATGTTTATTTTTACCCTTAACGAGATCGGGTTTACAGAAATGAGTGAGTTGATTATAAGTTCAGGAGGATTTGTTGTTATGCACGAGGAATTCAGAGATAGAATTTTTAGAGAATCATTTCCAAAAGTAAAAAATCAAAGATATAGATTTTTCCTGATAAAGATGATCCTAATGAGGATTCTAAAATCTTAAGTTCAACAGAAGCAGTCATGATGGCTTATTGCTCTAAAGAAGTAGCCATTAATGGTGCATTTGGCCAATGTGTCTCTCTTTCAAAAACGAAAAGTTTCGTTTCTGACAAGGTTGTAGGTAAAGGAAAAACTCATCAGTGGTATATAGGCAGTGCAGATGATCTGAAAACAATTACAGTTGTTTACTAAACCAAAGAACCAGAAGCAAAAGAGCAAGTAAATACTAAATAATGCAGCACTATTATTTCCAAATCAAAACTCTTTACCGTAATAGAAACGGAGAATATATAACTAGAATTACTACAGTACGAAAAGAATGGAGCAACGTCAATGCAAAAATCATTTAAGGATTTGATGAAGAAGCAGCCGCTGTTTACCTGGCTCGACAATGTGTCAACAAAATGTTGTATGAGGAGCAGAAGCACATTCGACAGTGGATCGATCAAGTTTTAGTAAAATGGACTCAGAATTTTGCAAGTTACATAAAAAATGATGAAGGATCATTCAGTTTGCCGCCACATATGAAGAGATTCCCTCAACTTATTTTTCACCTCCGTCGAAGTCATTTTGTGAACAGATTTGGCATTAGTTTAGATTAATCATTTTTCAAAGGGCATTACTTAAATCGATAATCAGTGCTCAATTGTTTAGCCATGCTTCAGCCAGCTTTACTTTCTTATTCTCTCAAAAATTAAAATACTGATCCCGTGGCTGTCCCTTTAGACTAAGAGGAGATGCAAGATGACGTCATCCTTTTACTTGATGCTTACTTTGTGGTCATTTAATGGTATGGATAAGCCATCAAATCATGGCACGATAGCGGATTTCATGAGGCAGAAGGATATGAGCATATAGCTGAACTTTTTAATTCTCCTAAAGTTGACATTGACTATATTATGAAGTACCGATTCCCTGTGCCAAATTACTACCAAGTATACCCTTATCATTCAAAGTAGCGATATTTGAAGTCTCGAGTGAATCCTAAAAAAACTTTAGGAGAATAGCATTAAAATATGATAACAGATGATTCTGATCTCAAGGGATTTACCCAGCATTTGATAAAAGTTGTGGTTAAACAAGGCTGACCAATGATCGCATAAAACCTGAATCGTATTTTGTCCTATAATTATATCCAAAAAAATAATTTATCTGATTCCGTTAATTATAGGGCAGCCCATATTAATGCAAGTTTGTTGAATCACCACATCAATAATTATATTTGAATTTCGATCATATGCAGAAGCACAAGTCCATTGCTAGTATGTCAGTTTTTATCTTAGAAAGCTATGAACACAAAGATGAGAGGATTAACCGTGAGAGGGGGCAGAAAAGGGTTTAATCTAGTGATGAGAGCTCTAGTGATTAAGATTCTTCCAATTCTCTTTTGCCAGAAATCAACGTTAACTATTACTATCCTCGTCAGGAAGAGAGCCAGTCCATCGAAGATTTTATTGAAAATCTCCAGGCTGAACACGATTAATACTACCAATAGGAGCCACTTTAGACAGAATAAAACGCCTGCAATTCTGGTAATTATTACTCTTACAACCCAAATCTGGAGCGTGTTAACGCTCAGTATATGTATATCATGAACTCCAAACCTTTAGATAAGGATAGAGTTCCCCCTTCTATAAAATTTGACTCTGCAATTAAGATTAAATTTTTCAATGACTCTAATCCAGTGAGTGAAATAATTGATGCTAAGTAATATACTACTACTTTTGATTAATATTAATAAACTTCTGATGAATAGAAAGCTGAATTGTGACCTCCAATGATTTTGCATTTTGTTAATTTTATTGAGTCAATTTATAATTAAAGTTTAAAATTTATGGCCAAAGTCGATTCCGAAAAGAAGGCGACTAGTTTCAAGCGATTATTCCTAATCTATTATTATGCATTCTTGATAAGTTAAGTATATCCTTTATAAAATATGATACAATTTAATGACAACTTAATTTATAAGCAAATATCGAAAATAACATTTTTTTTTTTCCTATTTTAATTCATATCACATGCACAAATCGTTATCATTTAAACTTTAATCTCAATCAGTTAACAATAAACTCTGGAAAAATTATGTTCGATAAATCCTCGGCAAGAAAAATTATATTAAAGAGATTTAAATTGTTAATAGATTTTGGGGAGGCCCTTACTTTAATGGAGCCGAACCTTTTTGGGGAAACACTGACTTCAATGAAGTTGTGGCTTAGATTAGTGAATCATATCTCAGCCTAAATCTAAATTAATTTAATCTTGACTTAGGAAGGATCTCTTTAAATTCATTTTGTAGAATAACGTCATGCCTATCGGACAACTGCAGATTTCTCGCACATTTGTATCTATCACGCACATATATTGGAGATGAAACAATAAGGTTTATTGTCAAAGCTAAGTGGCGATACATGGCTTAATTTGGATTTCCCAATAATAATATTACTTCTGAGGGAGTTAAGCAATTGATAAAATGCTAGTGGAAGTTTATAAGGTCAGCAATCGTTAGGGATAATCCACTAAAAAACAAAGGAGTAAAATAATTAATTAAACTTAATTGGAGAGGTCTCAAAAGATTGAATTTGATAAATGTTGGACTCACCGATGATGGAGCCAAAATATTGGCCAGGACTTAGTGGCCCAAATTAATCTTGCTGGACCTAACCAAAAATTAATTCACTTACTAAGCAGTGCCTTATCTCTTGGCTCATAATTGGAATAAATTGATTTTAATTGCGTTTAATTGGAAATATCACGACAAAAAGAAGGGAAATTTAAAATGTTTGCAAAGAAAAACAAATCGAGATTTTATGTCTTTTGGAAGCTATGAGTGGAAAGATTAATATGATGAGTGATGAAATATTCTATTATATATTTATCTTTCGTAATCACTTACCACTTGCCACTTGCCACTTGCCACTAACTATTTTTTAATCAATATATTTAAAAATTGCGATCTCCATAGGACCGTCTTTATATTAGTCAATTGAAGGGATTGTATATTGATTCCTTTCGTTAAATAGGTCAAAATTAATGCTTTAAAAGCAGAATTAAACGAATTTTAATCAAAGTAAAATTAATGAGTTGTCCTCAGATACCATCAAAATAAAAAATAAATAGTTAAATACTTCAAAAATAAAATTATCAAAGATGTCATAAATTATAAAATTTTCTCTTTAATATAATATAGTTATTTTGCTAATGAATTACAAAATCTCTCGAAAAGAAGAAGTTTATATTATTTCTATAAGATGATAAAGTAATTAAATTAATTTAAGAAATATAGTTTAGTCTTAACTGTAAAAAAGGATAAATAAGATTGGGTTAATTAATTTATACACAAATCATTCATTTTTATCTTTCCTCAACTATTGTTAGACTTTCATTTTCCATTAAACTGTCTTTTAAGGCATTTTATTGAGCTGGAAGAGTTTTGAGGAAAAAGAGAGGTATTAATACCACTACTAATGCAATAAAAGAGAGTACAATAATAGGATAAATTTATAAATTTATACAGAACGTGATTACAATAGGAGCTAAAAACGATCCGAGTTGAGCAAATGACTCAATTATGCCAGCACAAGTTGCTTGCACACTTAATGGAAAAGATTCAGTTAGCAACATCATCACTATAGTATAAGCGAAAGCTGAATTAAGGGCAAAATACTAGAAAAGAATCGAATAACTCCAAGAATCACAAATGCAACCATTTTATTATTTTTAATGGGTTCTATGAAAAAAAACCAGCCACAAACAACAGTAATAGCATATAGGATGATAAGCCCACGTTTCCTCGGTATTTTAGTTATAGTAAAGCCTAAATTAATGAAAATAATACTAAGAATAATAAAAGCCGCTAATTATATTGTTCCACATGATATCATATTAGCGCCATAGTCGAAACCAATTTAATCAAGAGCATAATTGGTGCCATTATAATATAAATTAGCTCCTAATTCTGCCAAGATTAAAATCACTATCATTTTTAAATATTATTTATTTTTAATGACAGAAAGGAGAGAGGGAATTTCTTCTTGTTTTAATTCCGAAGACTATAATTTAAAATTAGCTGATATTTATTCAAAATTTTTCATAGTACCATTATATTTCGCAATTGTTTTCAAACTTTAAAGGCACTCTTTTTCATTCTTTTTGCCATACAGAAAATAAGGTCCTTCTACTAAAAACAATAACGAGAATAATAAGACTACTATCATCGGAAAGAAAACTAAGTAAATCAAGTAATTGTCCCATTGATTATAGTAATAGAAAAGAACACCAAGAACGACACAGGTTGCTGACCTAATTTATTGATTACATACCATGCATAATTTATAATTATTATTGATTTCTGTCGAAATTAATCTTCACAAAACTCTGAAGGGATAAAATAGGCCATCATAATCATAGAATAGCCACTAAAACCACATAAGAATTGAGCAACAGCTAAGATCCAAATTGTTTATAAGTATCCTCCAATTAAAGTCACTTTATGAATTAAAGATTACATCCAACTCCTAAAACACCAGCAAATTGCGAAAGAATCATAGACATTTTTCTCCCCAATGCATCACTTATTAAATTGATAATAATAAGTCCAAAAACGCCTCCTATTGGAATGATGGCTTGAATGATATTACGATCGGCTTGTTTATCGCAATAGAGTTCTACTCTGGCAACAATGGTAAAAGAGTTTGCTTTATTGAATTATTTTTACCTATTGTGCACTAACTCAACCGATTACATGCTTGAGCCTCATCAACAAGCTCATTTGAAAAGGAGCAGTTGAAGAGAGGGTTCATAAAGATGAAGGTAGGCCCCATCAACATATAGTTTACTTCTGCTGCAATGAAAAAGAGAAAGATCACCAATATTATTTGATAAAGATGTTTATCTCCAATTGCACATAAAGCATTCTTGACAGGCTGATACATAATATTCAAATATCTTTTATACTAATAATATTATATGAATGGAGAAACTCTTGACCTGAATTAAAAAACTATTAAACAAATTTGACTCATAAATAAAGTCATCTTTCTGGATCGCTAGAAGATGTATCGATAATCTAACATTATATGATTATATCCTTTTGAAAGATATCACATAGGTCATGTTTATTAATTCAAAATGTTATTAGCTTCTGGATCTACTCCACATTAACACTTATATTTATTGATTATCAATCAACCAAATCATAATTTATTTATTCGCTTAACCTTGAATGGCTTGGACATCGCATGATCAGTTCTTTGGATTCATTCACGGATTCAAGCTCAATCGCAATAACTTCTTCTTGGGTGGAAGATCTGGCGTCAACGATACACCGTACCCTGCCATCATCAACCGACCTTCATTTGCTCAAGTGGTAAGCAATTGGAATTCATCTGATACTGGGCTAGTGATTACCTTTTTTGTCTTGGGAATAGCTCTAGCGAGGCGTTATGCTGCCAAGGACCTCTTAACTTAGTCTATTGTTGAAAGACGTGCAGACTTCAAACGCTATCACCGCGTTATGGTCGCAGTTGGAATTTCGATGGCATTGCGTAACTCTAGTTACAGACTGGAAGGGTATGTTCCAAACGGTCTCCCCAAAAAAGAAGTAGACAACGTTGTGAAATATGACTACACTACCGATCTCATCAATACTACCTTCTGGAAATACTTCTTTGAACCTCAAGACAAACCAACCAATCTCTGATGATGACATAAATCAATTACCTCAATCTATATAATTATGAATTCAAATTAGAAAGGCCCTCTTTCTCCCGGCTAATTGTTTCATCGCCTTATGGGAAGTGATTACCGCGAAGTCGAATGCATTGATGAAGCAGTCAAGATGCGTCAGCAAAAAGAAGTCCTCGTTCAGTTGATCATCGAGTATGAACAGAAAATTCAATAAATCAGCACTATGCATATCATGGAGGAGGAGCAGCTTCTCGAGGCAAAAGAAAGACTGATTAGCACACTATAAGCACTTAGAAATAATCGGTGCTAAATCGAAAACAGGATATCCGATTCAATTCAAACTCTCAGGGGAACTTCTATTGAATCCCAAGAACAGGGCTCTTTCATGTTGGAAATTAACGAAATTCGCAATAAAAATAGTAACCTTAAAAATAGAATCAAAGATATGATGATTTATGTTAGAAAATTGGAACTCCAGAACAAAAACCTTGAGGCGAGCAGAAGGAGCATGGCAGAAAGTAGGTAGAGCATGAGGTCAGCAAATGACAACTGGAGAGTAAAAATGGACAGTGAATATAAGGATTGTTTCAACTATGAGACTGAGCTCAGACAAAAAATGCGGATCAGAGAAGAGGAAGGCCATCGAAAAATGCAAATGCAGGAACAGGAAATGCATGAGCGCAATCGAGCTCGCATGCAAAGTATGACCAGCAGTGTAATACCTTATGCTCCCTATTCTCCAGACTTAAAATATAGACCATATCTCCGCTAAATTTGATTATAAATGATAATTTTGTCTTATCGCTTGTCATTAATTTATTTTATGGCTCTGTATCAATTAAATCCAAGAAATGAGTGATATTCGTTGATACCGGCAAAAACAATTCTCATTTTTTATGTTGGCTAAAGAATCTCATTAAGTCTATTTTCATAAATATTTTTTTTTATTATAAGTATGGAGGAGCCATGAAACTATTAAAGTTAAATATTAATAAAATTAAAGAAAAATTATGTTTCGCAAGTCACTTGCATCAACTTATACCAACTTAATGGCAGTAAGCCCGAACTTCTTCACTGATGCAATTCCGACTCTAACATAACCAGATTATATATTAAAACTAAAAATAACTTAAAGATTAAATAATAACAAGGAATACATACCTACATAATAAATCTAAAAAAGATCAAGGGATTCCTCCTCCCTAATGGGGAAGTTGTCTGAAAAAAGGGTTTTTGTTTAATTTGATTTATTTATTTTTTAAATTTAAATTGAGTTTTGGTGGTCAATGGAAGTAAGTAACCACGACAACCATGATGATAATGAAGATGTATGATAATGAAGAAAAACGAGAAATGATGGGGAGAGGGGGCGGGAAACATGATTACTAACTATCAATTACTCTAAGTCAGGCTTGTCGCCAAACCCTCCTTATTATAATACGAATTTAATAATCCAACAAGGAATATTAGTGAGTAATTTAAATAAATAAGGAGTCAAATTATTGCTGAAACCTCATTACGAGGCTAGCTTGATGTGAGATTCAAAAAATATGGTTGTATCGCCATATCAGATGATGATTCACCTGCAAAATTAACTCACTTTCAAATTCAGGAATTTGAGTGCAATATCATCTCTCATTCATCAAAGTAACTGGTTGTCACTGAAATCGAATATTAATAGAACTTTAATAATTTAATTAATTATCCAACTAACTAATTACTGAAATACTAACCTTAATTTAACATAAGCTAAGTAGTTCCCATTCAAATAATGAAAATAATGGTTACCAATTTGGGAATCGATAGTCAGCAGACGCTGAGCTATCAATGATCGCTATCTATATTTATATAATTTAGCAATAAATAGATCTATATAGCGAAGTAAGTTATAATAATATACTATGAATCATCTATCGAGCTAGTCTCATACTAGGCCTAATCTATAGTCTCCTCCTTTGGCAAATATATTTTTAAATCGTTGCTTTTATAACTGCACTTTTCGCAATTTATTTAATTTATAAGTCGATGAATTTCCATTTATGAATTATTATCTGCTTCTTGAGTAGGCAAACCATATTTCAAATTA
>Ga0302186_10000790_pt1 | contig 27366 bp, 26 predicted proteins | sample II_Bog_E1_2_FD_198782 | JGI IMG/M metagenome (GOLD analysis project Ga0302186, IMG submission 198782) | Peat permafrost microbial communities from Stordalen Mire near Abisko, Sweden - II_Bog_E1_1 | ecosystem: Environmental > Terrestrial > Soil > Wetlands > Peat | place: Sweden: Abisko... | reverse complement strand
TCTTACCTTCATACCCCCCCCCCCCCCCCAACGTACACTCTCATACAACTGTATCTCTTAAAATTATTTCAATTTAAAGGAAAAATTCTGCGTAATGAAAGATCAAATAAAAATTTACAGTTCTTTTGAATGTTTCGATGCAAAATGTTCTGCTTGCTCCAAAATAACCCATTTCGCTTTTCAATGTCCACGAGTCCACTTTATGCCAGATAAAGACTTCTTGATTCGCAAAACGAACTTTTCTGCTTTGCAGCAAAGGAAGATAACTCCTTTAGAAAAACGTCGACAAAAATTCCATGCATTGAAAAATCTTGTTTTAGTCCAAACCAAAGCTGATCGTCACAACCGAAAGAATTTAGAAGAGAGTGACTCGAGTTCTTGTGGGGAAGAGCCTCTGAAGGATAGTGAAATTATGAAAGTTTCTGTGATTGAAAGCATCAATAAAATAGGGGTTTCTAATAATTCGAAAATAATTTGAGTAATAAATTTTTCAGAGCGAAGAAGAAGAGAATTTAAACCCAAACAAAAAGAAAACTCGAATAGATTTTCAGGAAAGATATTCAAAAAATAATAGTATAAAATGTGATGATTTTGAAAATTTGAATTTCGAAAATGAAAGCGAACAGGTATTTTTTCTTATTTTAAGCGATTTCAATTCTATTTCTTCAGGAAAAAGATAAAGAAAATGAAATGGATCGATCTAAAAAGAAATCAATCATGGTCAAACGGTCCAGAGATTGGAGCGAGAATACTCTTCCAACAATGATTGATTTATTTGATTTTACGTTTGATATTGGGAAAAACTTCGATCATTATTTCCCTGAAAACAATTTAAAAAGTGTTGTGGAGAAAATAAAGTCAGTTCAAGGCAAAAAATTGAAAAGGCGGTATTCACCGAAAAAAATGAAAATTCCAAATCTTTCGCGATTAAAAGGAAAATCAAATAGCAAAGGCTTAATCAATTTGAATCAAATTCAAAATGAAGAAAATGATATTTAGACATTTTTTTATGTAATATTTAGAAGCTTTTCTATTTAAAATAATAATTTAAACCCCCTTTTGAAAAAATATGAAAAAATGACATTTCTTTAAAATATATAATTAATAATTGGAAAAAATCAGAATTTTGCGCCTTTATTTAATTAATTTGAACTTCTCTTTTTTTTTCAAGAATCTCATCCCCATGCAAAAAATAAAAGAAAATCTGGTTTTTCTATTGGATATCAACACTAACTATTATCTTCCATCCTACAAACCAAACGAGGTTCTTGAACGCATCAGCATAGAAGAACTCATAACTTCGATCCAATTATTCGCGAATTCCTTCCTTTGTTGTTCCTGTGAAAACAACTTCATTTTCTTTACATATGATTCCAATTCCGTGTATTTATTCGATCAAAAATCATAAAGAAAATCTCTTTAATAGCAATTTGTTATTTCCAATGACAGTAGAAGACCTTTTATTGAAAGATAAGATGGCATATGACGAAATGGATCGATTGATCATGAATAGACTGAATGAGGTTTTCCAAAAAAAGAGTTTTGATCTAAAAAAAGAATCGAAATTAGCTGCCGCCTTATCAAAGGGACTTTTATGTAATATCATTTCTTGTTTTTATTTCCTAAAAAAGTTAAATTTTGCCTAGATTTGAACAAAATTTCATTGGAAAAAAATAACATCAAGGTTATTTATAAAGAAAAAATTCTTAATTATTTATGATTTTTTAAAAAAGAATCGAATTATGGTGGTTTCATGCTCTGATGTTCTGGACATGGATTATATCAACTTGATAAATTGCGCGTTCGCAGCCCAATCCAAAGCAAAATTTCGAGTTTTTTAAAGAAAAATTCATATAATATTTCAGAATTTCCTCATTGATGCTATCGCTTTGCAAAAACAATCGGTTTTTTTTCTCTTTACCCAATAATTTTCTAACAAAATGCCTTCTTTAGATTTATTTAAAGCAAATTTGTCATATTACCAAAGGCACATATTCGATTCTGGAACCCCCAAAAATCGATAGAACCAATATAATTCCCTTTGAAAAAAACATGGATTCAAAGGCCAATGTATTTTTCTTTATATTAACACTTTTTATCTTCAGAAATTCAATAGAAATTCACCTTCGGAATTTTACAATATTTTCTAGTATTTAAATATCTCTATATTATATAAAAGTCTATTGTTTCTTTCATAGCAATGTTCAATAGTGGATAGTCAAAGTCGAGAACTTTTGAAAATGCCTCAACAGGACAAATTGGAATTATCTTCGAGTTGTTTTTGTTGCTCGAAAAAAATCGCCGTTGGGTACGTTTGTTCGTTGTGTTTAGCATGTAAAGGACATTTTCTCTTTTTTAAACCCAAAAATAAAAAATTTTAAGTGTATTGTCCGGAAATGGAAAGAGAAAATTTCAGCAAATGTCGAAATTGTTGGTAAAAAATATTAGAAAATATCGAAAAAAAGGCTAAATATTTATAAACAGCAGTCGTTTTGATGTTTTCAAGGATCTTGGAGAAAAAAACCATAAATAATAAGTTTTTTAACTAAAAAGTTTTTTTTTAACATTTTTTAAAAAAAATAAAAGAAATGTGAATTAAATCTATTATTTTATTGAAAAAAAATCAAAGATTCAAAAAATAATTTAAATTTAAAAGTTTCTATTTTAAAATCCAAATCTATAAAAACTCAGAGATTCTTCCTTTCATATAATATATAAAAAGTTCTATACATTTCCTTCTAGAACATTCTCCCTTTTAATTTCTCTGCGATTTTTAAATGTTAAAAACTGACAAAACACGCAAAATCCGGACCTCTTTCAAACCCAGTCCCTTGCCTCCTGCCTTTTTACTTAAGACATATGAAATTTTGGAGGTATTTTTTTATTTTTTTTTCTAATATAACATTGATATCTAGAACTCAGAATATGCGGATATAATATCATGGAATCATGAAGGTGATGCCTTTATAGTGAAGAGACAAAACGATTTTGCTGAGAAAATTTTGCCCAAATTCTTCAAACATAACAATTTCCAATCATTTGTGAGACAGGTAGCCTTTTTAAATATCTATGAATTTGATATAAAATGATCTTTTTTAGTTGAATATGTATGATTTCCATAAATCCAGACAGGAAAATCATGAGAATATCTTCAAACATGCGTTGTTTAAAAGAGGCCATAAGTAAAATTTTGGGCTTAATTTTCCTTTATATTATATTAGGGAATTGTTGAAGAATATAAAAAGAAAAGCCACCTTTGATTCTTTCACCAATAATATTAGTGCCATCTCGAGCAATAATAATACACAATTGGCCCCTTTGATGAGTATTGGACAGGATTTCGATGTGGAAAGATATAATAAAGATTATCATGTTTTCATGCAGGAGGTTTTTATTTCTATTATAGAAAGGAAAATTTAAAATTAATGACTTTTTGATTCTATAGCTTATCAATCTCAAAACTAAACAAGAAGACCTACAACATGTAACTGCAGTTCTCATTCAACAAAACAATGAAATCCTATCAGAAAATAAGATTTTGTGGACCGAATTGTTGAAGAATCGGTAAAAAACAGATTTTATGATGTTTTTAATAAAATTCGAATTTCAAAGAGATAAAAAAGACAAGAAATATGACAAATTTTTACAAATGATCATGCATTTCTTCATGAATTCATCGTTACCGCAATTAAAGACTTCCAATTCCAAAAACAACAGTCCTAAATTAATTGAAGGTTCTTTCTAATTTTCACATTTTTCTCGTGAATTTTTATCGAAAATTTGAAATCTTAGAAGAAACCAAAAACCTGCCTGAAGCTGAAAACCTCCCAATTCTAGATCCTAAACCTCAAGAAAGTCATAATGATAGCACAATTTTGCCTATATGCAATTTATCAGATGATTCCAATGAGAAATTCATCAAGAAGTTGCTCAAAAAGCTAAAGAACTCTAAAGGAAGTGATAAAGACAACTCGCAAGGTGAAGGCGAATATAAATTTTCGAATTTCTTAGATAATTATTATGAGAAAAACGTGAGTCTTTTGCAAAATCTGATGAAATATATGAAGAATTCAGATAAAGAATCAGAGGGCTTTACCAAACTATTGGCCAAACGCAGTGCTGAATATGACATCTCGAATTCCTTGAAATATTTAGATGAAAGCATCTTCAATAAACGCAAGAAACTCAAAAAAATGAAAGGAAAAAAGGATCTATATCTAGATTCCCTGGCACGATATAACACCCAGAACCCTTTCTTTAAGAAAGAGAATCTAATGGACAGTTTGAAGCTCGAAAACCAACAACAGAACGCCTTCAATCCGTTTTTTAATCAGAATAAGATGCTCACCAATTTTCCAAATAATTCGCAAGCGTTCACTCAAAGGAATAATAATAATATGCCTCAAAATTATCAGAATGATATGTTTCAATTTGGGAACTTTGGAGGCAACATGAAACAAGAAAACCAAAATAATTTGCTAAATTCGCCTTTTTTAGAACCGGGCTTATCCAGGAATAACTCCATTAATTGCGCGGAACTCGGAGAAGAATTCCAAAATAATGGATATCAATCACCTGCGAATTTCAATTTCGAAAGCCCGATGAGGAATAATAATAATATCAATGGAAATAATAATATGGGGAATAATGCAGATCAAATTTTCAACCCATATTTGAGCAATAATCAATTGGGAAGAAGCATGAATTTGAAGGATGAGGTAGAAGATTTTTTGAATTGATATTATAAAATATTAATTTATTTTAAAGGATACTGAAGAACAAAGATCAACGATATCATTGAATTTGGACAAATTGGAAGGATAAGAATGACTAATAAGTTTTGTAGATCAAAGATTCTTTTTTTTAGAATTTATAAACCCTATATAAAGAAAAATGTCAAATTATTTTTTTTTTGAAATAATTTAATTATAAATATAAAAAAAAATTAAAAAGAAAATTATAATTAGATGAACAAAGTTTAAATTTTAGATTCTCGATTTAAAAAATTAAAAAAAAATTCCAATTTTGAAAGTAATTTTATTGTAAAAAAAAAAATCATCATTTCAAAAAATATTCCATTATTAAAAAGTTTGTGCTTTTTTCAAAAGCGTCAATTCAATCAAAATTTAAAAATCCATTCCAATGACCTCTTCAGAATCCTTGATGTCTGGCCTTTCCCAGGTTGTCCGATGTCCGATTTCCTTCGTTTGTGTGATTACCTTCATGGAAAATGATTATTTCTTTTGTTTGGGACAACATTCTTTCTTCTTAATCAGCAATACCCTGCAAGAGATCAATTGTGAGATATTCCTCGCCCATATTGATTTTGTGTTCATCGACGAATACAAATATAACGTCCTCCAAATCCAATTTTCAGATAACCGAGATAACAAAATTCCTCCCAAAATGAATTTAATGACTGATGATCGTCAACTTTTTATCAATCATTTGAGTTCTTCCTGGAAAACTGATTATATGTTCCGTCGAGGCAAAATCAAGAACATGCCATTATTCAAAGCTGACCTTTCAGATCAAATGAAGGATCTTGATTCCAGCAACAAATCCTTATTGCCATCTTTTCTCACAGACCCTTTCCTGTACATCGGTTTGAGAAAACATGAGTTAAATGGATATTGTTTCTTCCTTTATGAGACCTTCGAACAAAAAAAGGAGGTGGGAGTCTATGAGGATTTAAAGAAAGGATGCAAGATCTTCCTCCAAATTAGTGATCCAATGCCATTGGAATTCATAACTTTATTGCGGGATCGTGAGGATCTGAAGTTTTATAGTCAGGTGTTCCTGGATGCCATCATGGGGGAACGCAAAGATTATTGGATTGTGAGTTCTGGTGTTTATCATAAAAGAAACAATTTGACTTTGGATTCAGCTCAATGGTCAGGTTGGGAAATCCGTTTGAGAGATTCCCAAAAGGACACTTTGATATTAATGATGAGGAGGAAGTATATTCCTCCAATGATGGATGTGTTTCAGGATATGGCGATAGTGATGAATGGGCCTATAGTCAAGAATGACACCACAACTTCTGAGGAATATATAAGATATATCAGAAATATGGCGGATTCCTTTTATTCGGTCAACACTTTACATACAGTTAGTCCGAATTCGATTTATAAGCTCTTGGTGGAGGAAAAAGCCAATGGACTTCTATTAGATGATGATACATATTTCTTCTATCAATATAAGAGAGATATCAAACCCAAACAAATTACCTTCGGAATCAAGTATTTATCATGTATTTTGAAGATTCTGGCCCTAGCTTCTGAGGAATACCTTTCTCTGGAGAAGGAGCTTATGAAGAAATATGAAAATGAGCTTGCAAGTGACATTTATGGTGTAAAAGATATCAAAGAACCTGACCCCACAAACCTAATCAACGAATTCATGAAGGCTTCATATCAAGGCACTGAGGTTTCTAAGAAGAAAATGTGGCTTTATAAGCTGGCAAGATATTTGGCCTATTGTGTGGATGGAGGCCTTTTAAATGGGCAATTTTCCCTTGTTGAGATCCTCTATCATTATAATAATATCAGTTCCTCAGCGCAATTATTAAAGGTCATCAACTTTCTATTGCATTTAACACCAGAAAAAGGCGAAATCGATGTGGAGTTCTTCACTCCTACAGAAGGCGGCACGAAGTTGGATGTGTCGACGATTTTGAACAAAATGAAGAAAATCAACTCAGGAACATGGTTATATAATGAAAAGGTCATGAAGACGCTTATAGAAAATGATTTCTTCTTCACGGAATTCAAAAAACTCTCAGAAAATAATAGTGAATCCCCACAAAGTTACGCGGATGTCCTCATACAACTCCTGTTGAATTCCAAATCATCAGCCTTGAAATGCTCGATTTGTCGACATTTGATCAGTTTCCAGGCAGAACTCAAAAGCAAAGAAAAAGAGATAGAAGATGAATATATGAAATCTGTATTCAAAATTCTTAATAAACCTTTGATAGAATTATATAAAAGCCCAAATAAAACCTTAGCCACATTAGCCTGTGTTGCCTTATTGAACATCTGTTGGAATTCGAAAGAAATCAAATTCTTGATAGTCTTCGAATTGGGTGGTCATGTCGCATTGGATAATCTAACCAGCCGAGATGAGACTTTATTAAGATATTCATTACAATTGGTTATGAGCTTATGTTCAATATATCAAAACATTGAGAATTTTATCAAACATGGATTGATCACCAAATTGTTAAGCATCCTTTCAGGAACCAAAGTCCCAGGGACTTCTTATTCAGTGAAGGTGATATCTTTGGTGTTACAAACTTTAAGGATCATCATCGGACAAACTGACTCGAAATTCCAGGAAATTGAGAGAAATTTGTTGTATTTCGTGAATAGTTTGGATCAAGAATATGCGAATTGTGATGATGTGGAGATTGAAATGATGGGTCTTTTGAAGAAAATGGCAGTGAAGAACATAAATTGCAAGAAAACTATTGGAAATATCATGATAAAGAATATCATGGAGAAAATGGCAAAGAAACAAAACCCAAGACCGATGAAGGTGATAGATCAATATTTACAATTGTTATGCATTTTGGTAAAGGATTCTGATCCGACATTTATTGAGGAAATATATAATAATGAGGGGAAGAATATCTTCAAAGAATATTTGACGAAAACACAATCGAACCCATCGATTTACGCACAAGTGCGGTTTTTGAACACCTTGCTTATGAAGAAATATTAATTTAAGAAGGGGGAAAATTGATTATTCATTGGTTTTTAAAAATAAGGTTAATATTTTTTTTTCTTAAAATTAGTTTTTTTTTAAATTCTTAAATTCAAAAACCAAATTCAATTTTTTAAAAAAAAAATCAAAATTAAAACCTTGATTTTTTAAAAATGAACCTGTTTTTTTGATTAATTTTTCGATAAGCTACGACTCGGGAATTTGAATTTATAATTTCTAGTGAAAGAATTTCAAAAATTTAATCGAATTTATTTATTTATTTCCACAGGATTCATTTTTTTTTTCTTCATATTTGAGTTTTTTATCCAATTTCTGCAAATAAATATCCTTATCCTTTCCTTTCAAATTCGAAATGCATTCTTCTAAAGTGTTGCCTTTTGCTTTTTCCATCAACCCTTTTTTATTTTTTCTTTCCCGTCTTTCCTTCTCATCCCTAATCAAGACCTCCAATAAAGATTCATTGCTTTTCAAATTTTCATATTGTGATAATGAGATATTAGCGAAATATTTCATCATTGTGCTATAAAGCGAAGCTTCAATAGTTTTCTTCAATAATCGGTCTTTGAGTTTTTCGTATAAATCCATATTATTCTCAATTTTGTATTTGAAATCTAGCTTGTCATAATAACAATTCGATAGGACCAAAGGAAAATCAGCTGCATAGGCATATCTTTTGACAAAAAATGAATAATTTTCATTAAAATTAATAAAAAAACGAGGGTCTGCGTGGATTTTTCTCGACATTGAGCAGTTCTTTAATGACGTCTCCTTGTTCGAACCCACTTCCAATTATAAAAAGCACTTCCATCATGCATCTTATCTATTTTATTAAAAAAAATCATGAGGAGAATAAGATTTATAATGAGCCTGATGCCACAGAAATGAACTTCCTTTGATTAAAACACTATACATTTTCATCCTGGGGTCGAAAATTTCATTTTTTTGACTCATGTCTTCAATTCCTATTGAAAAAATGGTCCTCCTATAGACATTTATGTCAAAATAAAAACTCCTGAATTTTTTTTTTAACTTATAATCCAAAGCATTCGAAGGGTTGATTTTGCAAAAGTTTCGAAAATCATGTTCCCCGAGGAAAAATTTGCTCGCGTCTCGCATTTTTTCCACATCCAACAAGTTTTCAACGAAAAAATATCTATATTCTCTCGCAATGCAATGATACCTCGCGTTGAAATCATCAGGCACTTCCGCAGAAGCGGTGATTCTGATATCAGTAGGCAAATTAGAATTCAACATTTTAGCATAATTTAATTGGTTTTGCATGTTTTTCGTGTCTATTGATCTCACTTTTAACGCAATCACATTGCTGAAAGCACTGACACCCCTATCTGTCCTTCCTGCCCTTGTGTAATCTCTAATATATTTAGAATTTTGTTTCTAAAATAATGATAAATAAAAGAAACGCAGTATCAATTTCTTTAATGAGCATAGTTTTCTTCAACGCAGAAAAAAGATGGGCTTCGATTGTATTATGAGAATTCGGCTGATTTTCAAAACCTTGATATTCTATACCCACGTAAAAAAGACTGAATGCGAATTTTCTTTGCACGGATTTCTCTAAAACCTTTTCCAGTTTTTTCGATTTTTTTTCTTTTTTCAGATTTTGCAGGGCTTGATCCGCAGCTTTATTAGAGATTTTTTTACGGAGGCCTAAAGAAATTTATGAATAAATGGGAATAGAGGGTAAAATGACCTTCGTTTTCTTTGCGGGTTTCAAGAACAAGTTGAATTAATTGATCTTTGGATAAATTTGAGAGATCTTGGGAATTTTCAGCCATTTTAGCCAAAAATACAGGTTTTCGAAAGGATTTTTACTAATATTAATGATGTTGAATGTCTTAAGAATTTTTTTACTCAAAAATAAAAGAATTTTTGGAAATTTTGTCTTTCGAATTTTGATCATTTTTAAAAAAAAAAAAAAAAAAAAAAAAATTCGAAAAATATAAATAATTGGCTCAATTTTTTCAAAACACTATTCCTTTTTAATAATTTCTAAATTTCTTGGCTTTGAACCTTGGCCTGTCCTTATAGAAGCATATTTTTATGCTAGTATTATATTTTTTCATGATTTCTTCAGTAATTTTCTGAAATCCACCTTCTGGATCCTCGATCAGGAAGTTCATGTATTCCACAAATCCTTTATTTTTCTCTTCTTCAATTAAATTGATCTTTAAAAAACGCTTAAATTATAAAATTTTCTAAATAAATTTTACACAGACATCTCCCCATTCACCGAAAATTTGTCCCAATTCATCCAAAGTCATAGCTTTGGAAATTTCAAAATAAAATGTATTATTATTCATAAAAGCGTCAACATGCTCCAAATTTTCCTGAATCTTCTCTTGTTTCAAACTGTAATAATTTAAATTTCTACAACTCAACAAATTCACGAATTTCAAAGGAAATTTCTCTTCAAAAGGTTCATTCTTGATATAATCCAAACTTAATTTATCTTTTCCTTTTTCCAAGAAAACTTGGAAATAATTCATCGCTATGAAAGCCCAGCCCGTGATCAAGGCATCAAACCCTCCTTCATGAAAAGCCGGAACATTATATCTATTGAATCCTTCGCCTTTTTAAAAATTTCAAAATTTTATAAAATATTTATGGTTTTTCAATAGACCTTCATCTAAAACGGCATTATGGAATGTTTTGAGATTTCCATCAAAAATATCGAAATAAAGATCTTCAAGATTGTTATGAATTTCAAGGTCAGAATGGATTTTTCTGGACATAAATTTTGTGTCATAAATTTTCGGGAAACAAATATTTATTTCCTTGACGAAATCCACATATGTCTCAGGTAATTCATCAATGAAACCCTCATAAATGAACAAAATGTCCAAAATCGGAAAATGGCCTATGATGGGTTTCTTGGCATCGATGATGATTTCCATAATTGAAGAGAACCCATATTCATTGAAATGCATTTCTTTGGGGTCTTTTTTTATTTCTGGCTCTTCTTTTTTGATTTCGACTTCTTTTTCCACTTCTGGCTTGGGAACCTTGATATCAGATTTGTTTTCTTCTGAATTATTGTCTTCTTTTTGTTTAGATGGGGTCGTTTTTTGTTTGATTTTAAGCAATTTTAACACTGAAGGTTGTCCTTTTTTCAATTCAACATTGAGTTTTTTCTCTAAATTTAATGTTTTCTCAATTGTTGCATTCCTTTTTAAAGAAATTATTGATTTTTAAGAGATTTTTCTTAATTTTTACTTTAATAAATGACGTGCAAGAAAAGCAGTTTCGCAATCGACTTCGAGTTTTTTCTTATTGGCAGTATTCATGAATTCTTCCACTGTTTTCAGAACCTGAGTTTTGGTATTTTCGCTTTTCGAACTCAAATAAAACCCATAATGATTCGAAGGCTTTTGAAGGATTCGTTCACGGCATTTTTCTTTATCTTTGATTCGTTCATAATTCAAACCATTGAGGAAATTCTCCTTGAAATCGAAGGCTTTTTCTGCAAGGAAACTCATCGATTCAGATTGGAAAAATTGATAATATTTCGATTTATAGTTCGGACTTTCTTTCTTAAGGTAAATGTTGAAAGGTCGAGCCACGAATGCCTTCTTAATGGAGTCCCATCTGAAAGCGCTTAGGCCTAATTGTAATAAACTATAATTTTGGCAGATTTCTTTGTTTTTTTGATAGAGATCTTCTATGCTATCGAATCGATTGAATTCCTGAGAAAGACGAATGCCTTTTTTTTTTATTAAAAAATTAGTGGAATGAGAAGGAAGAGGAACCTGTGAATTCACAATCAAAGGCAATGAAGTCACAATTTTTAATACTGGAGGCGAGGAGATCGTAATGGAGGGTGAAATTGTGCTTGTTTATATTCATATTGGTTTGGTTTTTTTTTATTATTATAGTTTGGATTTGAAATAAATTTGATCGAGAAATTAATGCATTTCATTAATAAAAGAGAAAAAAAAATTTATAATAAAAGAATGTCGCTCGAAAAATTTTATCCAAAGTAAAACCCCAAATAATTTTATTCTGGGATGGAACCATGATTTTCTTCATAGTCAATAAAAAAAAAAAGAGATTTTTTTTAAATGATTTTCTTATTAAAATGAAATAAATAAATGTCCAAATTTAATGGTTTGTTATTGTTGAATGATCCATTGTTGTCTGACATCATTGATGTCATAGTTCAAAAGGGTGAGACCATGAGTTGGTGGGAAATGGTCATCAATTGAGGCCAAAGCCAACCCACTATCATCAGTTTGTGTTCTAATGCTCGAGAATCCTGTGCTCTCTTTTTTCACAACCCATACTTGGTTTCCTGTGGTATCAGTATGTATTGGCCAAATAAGGACTTGCTTCTTAGTCAGGTTGGACTCAGCGACGTCCAAAACATTGCCATTGGCAGTATTTGCAATGAAACAGTTATTAATGCACCATTTGTCATATTTGTAATCTAAAACTGCAGTGACACCGTTGGTGTTATAAACAGTTCCTCGACCTATGTAATAGCCTGTGGCACGATTGATGATATAGGTGGGATTGGCACAACCTATAATGTTAGTAAAATCACAGGATCTTCCTTGATTTGTGCCGAGGAAATTTTTGGATTTTTTGTTTCGATGGGTAGCCAAAGAACTGAAAATGCAAAGAGCGCAAAATTAACAAATTACTCACTCTTTAAATATCGAAGCTCTGTTGACCAACTACACTACAAAAAGACAACTAATCTTGGCAAAGCTTTTAATTATTTAGAAAGCGAAAAACCTGCTAAAAAAAAAAGACTTTCGCGATTGGAATCTACACAACAACAATTTATCAGAAAAATTATATGTGGATCAATTGGATTATGTTTGGAAAAAATGGAAATTATCCCAAAATTTAGACCCTTTTGAAACTATTTATATACATTCTTTGACGAAATCTGATTTAATCTTTTTAAGATTATCGATGAATTGGCAATATAAATATAGAAATAAATTAAAATTTGGGAAAATAATTATATGGAGTTCAGACTTTCAACTTAGCTTACTTAAAAGATGTTCTCTTTTTATGTCGATGGAAAATTTGGCTGCGTTCCTAAGCCGTATAAACAAATGATAACATTGATGATTAGAGACTTGAATACATTGGTCATGTAATATTTGCTTTGATCAATGGGAAAAATGAGTTTATTTATAAAAAATTATTTAGTGAAATAAAATCAATAAGAAAAGACCATTCAACTATAGAATGGTCACCCGATCTAATAACTGTAGATTATGAAGATGCTTTGCATACCTAGATCAAGAAGAAAAATTTTGCATAAATTGTATTGATAATGAAAAATTGGGAATTTTTCAATCAACATCCAATAATTTTGAAAAGAAATATAAAATACCATCACCTAAAGAGACCAAAAAGAGAAATTATGATGACTTCAATACTGTTATTTCACAAAAAGAAGTTTCCTATAAAGAAGAGATTAAAAATACAATTAATCAACCTAATAAAAGGGATCATTCAAAACAAAAAGCATTCAAAAATTTTAAAGGAAAGTTGGAAATACTAGAATTGAATAAAGAAAAGAGGGAACTACTAAACTTAGGAAATCAGAAATTAAAGAAAATATACGTTGGATGCAATGGCAAGGATCTTCCTGCCGTTATGATTCATTTTGACTGTATTTACTTTATCAATTTATCCAAGAAATAAATTTTTTATGACTGAAGAAATCACTAAATATCCACATTTATTTTACTTGATTGAAACAGCAAAAATGTATTAAATGGACAAATAGACGCTTCTAATGATTTTTATAGCTACAGACTCATCATAAAATTGATAAATCTGATTGGGGAAGCTTTGGTTCGCCTCTTGATTTGTTTAAAATATTTTCTGAAATTCCTGAATTTAACTTCTTCTATGAAAAGATTTTTTATTGTGAACAATGTAACTATCATTTTAGTGGAGTTATTTCAGAAGATTGTTTAATTTCAATCTCTGATTGAGAAAATTTGAGCAGTGTCCAAGAAATGTTAACAAAATATCGATCGGAAAAAAATGAAAAATGATATTGGTTTAATCAAATGCAAAAAATGTTCATACGAAGAAATAAAACCAATTCACACTGAAGCAAAACGGACTTGGCCAGTCATGATTATAATAAGTTTGGATTTTATCATAAAACACTCCAAGATAACGAATAAAAAAACCAACCAAATTGAAAACATATTTGATCTAAACGTTCCAAAAGATTTTGTTGTAAATTTACATGTTTTAGACAATCAAATTATGTATAATTTGCAATCATTTATATCTATGCCCTGAACCATTTTAATTGTTATTTAAATGAACCAATACTAAACAATGAATCTTTTTTGGAATGGTGGTTTCACGATGGAATGAAAAACAATGGATTTTTGATAAAGATCAATAATTTTTTGGAAATTATCAAATATAATCCATATATCCTAATATACATAAAGAAAGAATAATGATTAGAGATAAATATAATAATTTTGATTAGAAATGATAAAAAAAATTTATTTTTTACAATTTTTACATTTTTACATTTTTACAGTTTGATTACCTTTTCCCATTTTTTCTGGTGGTTTCATGGATATTTTTTTTTTTCTGAAAACTTCTTTTGGTTTTTTTGAGACTGGGATCTTGCTATTCGTTTTATTTATAAAACAGATTTTGCCTTGGGAGTGGCTAGTTTTTATCGTCAGGCTTTTTTGATTAATATTATAAATAAAATTTCACTTTTTTATTTTTTAAAATAGGGAGCTTCCCCAAAGTTTTTTAATCTTTTTTTATTTTTTTTTAAATTTATAAATCCATTTTTAAAAAATTTTTTTTCTGGCTTTTTTTTTTAATTTTCTATATTCTCATTTATATAATATTTAAATCGATGTACCACAATCTTTTCTTATTTTATTCTAATAATTAAATGTTTTGTTTTTTTATCGGTTATTTAATTATGTTTGTTTTTTTTCCAAAGGTTCACTATCAAGAATTTGATTTGTCCATCATTGACTATTTTCTCATAAGGAATGAGACTCAAGCTCAAAGCGACAAATTTATAATATCTTTCTAACTTATTATTTAAATAAATAGCAAACAATACAAAACCCAAAGAGCAAAAAATCGAGGTAAAAATCAAGAATAGATATAATTTAGTCATTTCTCCATCCATGACTCCCGTATAATAGTCATTCATAAGGTTATAATAGAGGAGTAAAGTGTTATGGAAATAATAATATGAAAATATGAAATCTTCATATTCCTGACTGTTGATTAAATTGAAGACATTTTCTTTTTGTTGTTCGATTTCCAAAGTTTCATTATCATTATAAATTTCAATATAAGGGATAAATTCCTTGATTTCTTGAATATATTCATTCAAAAGAGGAAGAATTCCCAAGAGGAAAGCTCCATGGAAGGCATTTTCACAAAAGGCCATTTCTTCTTCAGTATCATTCAAAACACCATTTTTTAATAGAAGCCCACAAATATCACTCATCACCAATGTGTCAAAATCTATATTATTCATGCTATTTTTCGCTTGAATGGTATATTGAGGAAGTGAAAAGGCTGTGCTATTACCCATGATATCTAGTCTTTCGATGAGATTACTATAGAAAAATGAGGATCTGATGTCATGGTTTTGATAAGGGTCATTAAGAGCTTCATAAGCAGGATTTCTGACGATTTTTTCTCTGATGGCCAAAATGTTTAAACCCATGATACTAGTAGAGAAACCATAGACATCAGTGAAGAAAGTGTTGATATTGATAAGATTCCCTATTATGACATTATTGTTGATCCAGAAATAATAGTTGAAGCAATAATAAACCATTGAAATAATCAAAAGAAAGATGATTATTATGAAAATCATGGTTTTTGGCAGAGCGTTCATTTTAGTTAAAGAATTCTGATGGATTTGTTTTTGAGATAATATGGCTTTTGCTATTCTTTTAGTTGAATTTCTTTGATTATTTATTGTTTTTTCAGGGAAATTTGTTTGCATGAAGGGTTGATTTAAAATATGTGAGATCTCTTGTAAAAAATGCAGCTCTTTTACAGAATCATGGATATTACATCTTTGAAAAACATTGATTATTTCAACTAGAGTTCCATGGAAAGCCAATAAATTATATAATTGGAAAAATTTGAAGCAAAAATTGAACAAAATAAACCCGATCAATAAAATCATGAAATTTTGTGTGGTTTCTTCATTAGTATTCTGAAAATCGGTTTTAGCTGCGAGATATACGATGCTTGTTGAAGATATCAAATAAGGATAATTCCTTTGAGGTGAGATCTTTTCATTAAAATCAAGAAATTCATCGAAATCATCGATAGTCAAGAAAATCAAATCCGCGTATAAATCCAAACAATCTGCATATTCCAAGATTTCCAATTGAATATCATCGAAATCCACGAAATCATTCTCAACAGTCTTATAAACTTTCTGATACTGATAAAGTAAATTACCAGGCATATTTCTTTCATTGAAATTGAAGTTTTTCATGATTTTGAAATTTTGATTGAAAATCTTGCTCCAAATGCTTCTTTTGAAAGGACTCAATGTGCGATTGGTGATATTAAAGGAATGATATTCGATTTCTGTGAACATCGCAGTGGAATAAGAAAGACTCGTTGCGATATTCGCAATATTTATTATGCTTTTTTGGATTGGTTGATAAGTGTTGGTCACATATCCTTGATAAAGTGACATAAGAATTGAAAAATAAATTATTATTAACAAGATTTCGAAATTCAATGAATAGAAAATCCTCCTGAGGAAAACAGGCGGACAATTCTGGATTTCCTTGATTGTGTTGAAAGTCAAATATGAGGTTTTTCTATCTGAAAAACTTGATGAAAGATGAGATTTCGAAGTTTTTCCATGTTTTTGGCTGATGTTTTGAGGAGAAGAAGAAGAGGATAGGTTCTCTAATTCAAAGGATTTTGGCTGGTTTTTCTCAATGATTTCTTCATTTTCCCTCCTTTTGTCATTTTTGGTCTCAAGAATTTGCTCTTCAATGTTAAAAACCTTAATTTCATTGCTATTTTCTCTCGCAAAGATTTTCTTTAAATTCAATCTGTTTTCATTCGGCATCAAATTATAAAGTCCATTAGTATCAGAAATCCTATCGCTTTCATTGATTTCTGGCCTTTCAATGAATTTCCTTTCAAAAGCATAACCATTTTTCAACTTCTTATCGTTTGATATCTTTATGGTTTTGATCTTCAAATGATTTACCATGATAAAATCATCATCTTCAGGTCCAATTCGATGGCTTTGTAGATAGAAATCGAAACTTATTTGAACTTTGGCCATATTTTCTTTATTTCCCATTTCCTGTTCAAATATCTGGATTTTCAATCTTTCATCATTTTCCTCTTCTAGCAATGTTTTTTGAATAAATTTGTTATTAGGAAAATTCTGTTTGAGAGAAAATCGGTCGCTTTTATAACTTTTAATAGTATTCAGGGTTTTCGAATAAATGCTACTTTCGATTTTCTTCGATGCAGTCATTTCTTTATTGATTGTCATCATAACCTCGAGAATTTCTTTCAAATTCTCTGGAAAATATAACCATCCGACTTGGTTTTTGAATTGTTCATGTCTCATTGTCCTATTTTCCTTCATTTTCTCAAGATAAAGCTTGATTTCCGGAATCAAACAGGGCAAAATCATCTGATTAGCCTGCGAAATATCAAAAAAATCGTATTTTTCCTTGAAAACCTGCAAAATGTCCTGCGAAATCCCGATCGTGCCTCCGGAATCATCACATAACCAATCATAATTCTTCTCAGATAAAGAATCCTTCCGAATGAAAGCCGCAATCATCACGAAATCCTCCTTATAATCGAAATTATATCCATGAAAGATGCGTAAAGGAAAAATGCAATCATTTTTACAGACTCCAAAAGATTCGATAAAGCGATTCGAAATATCTATTTCCTGAGAACTTTTCTTGAAGAAATGCGAGATGAAATAACCATGATGAAAAGCTAGATATTTAGGCATCAAAACTTCCAAACGTCGAATCAATTGGAATTCATGATAAGTATATCCGAAAAAATGGGCCAATTTCTCATTTTTAGATTCTTCCATGATTTTCCCTTCTTGTTTCAAGAAACTCACTAGACAAATCGCGATGTCCTCATCTAGGAAACTGAGAGTTTGAAGCACTTTCTCTTGATTTGTGGCCTCGGATTTCAGGAAACTCTGATATAATTCTTGATATTTAAAGGCCTCGTTCATCGAATTCACTAGGGTGCAATGAAAAATCGAGAGATATTTGATTTGAATTAGCATTTTGGCCTTTTCTGGGGGGGTTTTTCCAATGTGATAAATGAGTTTTTCTTTAAAAAGCTCGATTTTTCTCAGAAGAATTGAAGAAATATCAATCAGATCTTTGCTTTTTGTTATTTGGTTTTGATATTTTTCCCAAAAAACGCGTTTTTCATTTATTAAGATTTTCAATTCTTTTTCATAAATTGATTGAAGTTCAATGATTTTATAATATTTTTCGAGTTTTATCTCAGAAGTTATCAATAAACTTATATTTGATTCATTTGTTATAGTTTTTTTGAGCTTTTCCTGTATTTTTTTCCTCCAAAATTCTATATAAACAGAGATCAACATAGTCTTTTCATTTTTGGTATAATAACTCATGGCCTTTTGAATTTCTAGAAAGGACTTCACAGGGTTCAGGTTTGACATTACTAGGAAATTCATGAATTTTAATAGAAAATAACCGAAATTTCTGTTTTTTTTGGCTTCCTTCTTCAAAATGTTCTTGAATTTCAATAAAACGAGTTTATTGGCTAAATGTTCTTCATTTCCGTACATATCATTGAGTTGTTTCTTTAATAATGAACATGGAATTTCTTTGCATTTTCTCAAATGATGACATATAAAGCCTTCAAATAAAGATTCATCTTCTTTGATGTTTTTCTTTAAATTTCCAATGATTTCCTCTAGACAATAAATCGGATTCTCTGAGGAATTTATCTCATCAAAGCTTATTTTATGTGATCGAAAATCGAAGAAATTCCTTCCCAATTTCAAACAAATGGGCATCAAAAGAAGAACTATATAAAAAGAGCTGTTTTGATCAAAAAGATCAGAAAATTCCCAAAAATATAAACAAAAGCTCAGAATTTCACTGAAAAAAAGCAGACCGAAAAAAAATTTGCATAAATCCTTATTGCGAATGGGAAAAAAACAACAAATGTAAAACATTTCAAAGACAAAAAACAGCTGAAGAATTAGAAAAAACACCACATTTCCATTTAAAAAAGGACTTAATAACGATAACAAGATCCGGATAAAGAAACAAAAGAAAGCATTTTGTCCAAAATCGAATTTCAATGATTTGTTTTCAATAAAATTGGGATTTCTGTTGATCCAAATTGCAAAAAACCCTAAAAAGATGTTAAAAGCAGAACCAAGAATGATGATGATCGAAAAAAATAAATTATTGTCAAAATTCACAAATTGGTAAAACGAGAAATTGTGTTGTTCGAAAAGATTTAAGAAAATGTCATTGATTGGAAGAAACAAAATCCAAGGATGCAAATAAATGATTAGACAAAATACCTTTACCAAAATCGCAAAAAAAGGATTCAAAATGCTGATTTTCTGCTTCCGTTGAATATTGAAAAATATGAAAGAAATGAAGAAAATAGGGAAATAAATGATAAAATTTGAGAAAAAAAAGCAAACCTCAAAGAAAAAGGCACTTTCAGTTATGATCAAAGAATTTGCTATGTTTGAATTCAAGATTAGGGAGCCCAAGGTGAGATAGGATCTTGTGGAGATTAAATCATATTGGTTTTTCACAAGATAGCTGAGATTTTGAAAAAAAAAAAGAATGAGAATGGCTTGATTGGCAAAAGTTGGGAAGCCTAATTCATTTTCTTGCAAGATTTTTATTAGGGATTCAATGGATGGATGAAAAATGGAGTTAAAGAAACTCATTTGTAGATAATTGTCAGCGTTATTTTTTTCCAAAATGAAATTTATGTCAAAGTATGCTTGGATTAATTAATCGACAAAAAACCGCATTTAAAAAAAAAATAATTTTATTTTTAAAATTTCAACACAAAAAAAACACTGTTTTTGCATGAACTAAAATCAATCTCTTATCCTGGAATTTATCTTCGACCTTATTAACATTAATTTTAGTCCATTTTCAAAAATAGGAAAAATAGAAAACCTAAAAGAGAAAAAGCCGAATGCAGTTTATGGGATCTCAGTTTCTTTGTAATCGCAGTTTGTTTTATTGATTAGCCTATAAATTTTTGAATTCTTATGTGATTTTGAGGATTTAATTTTTTTTTTCAAATTAAATTTATAAGTTGAAAATTATTCAAGCTTATTTTTTCTTTCTAATGTTTTTTCACGAGAGATTTTCATTTTTTGTCAAAAAAGCACAATATGAAAAAAAAAACACATTATGCATTTATTGAAGAAATTTGTTTTTTTTTAATTGGTTTATTTAAAAATAATCCAGCCAATCTTCTATTTATTTTGGGGCAAGATTTTTACATTCTCCAAAGATTCTTTTTGAAATAAATTCAAGAATTAATAAAAACAGAGATTTCTGAAAAAAAAAATTGATCTCGAAAAACTCAAAAAAAAGACAATTTTTAAATTACTTTTTAAATATGACTCTCAGAATTCAAGTCTCAAAAAAACATTTTATTTCTTCAAAATTAATCCCTTCAAATTCCAAAAATGTCCGGACTTGACCATCTCCGAAAACTTATCAACGTCATTGACCAATTGCGTGACGTCGGTCTCGACAACCAAATCACTCTCCCTCGAATATGTGTTCTGGGCACTCAAAGCAGTGGTAAAAGTTCCCTCTTAGAATCAATAGTGGGCCTTGATTTTTTGCCAAAAGGAGAGGCAAGTGTCATTTTATTAAATTGAAAACTTTATCGAATTTAAAGGGGGTTGTCACCAGAACTCCTTTGGAGCTAAGATTAGTGAAAAAAGCGGATGTTAAGCAGCCAGTGGCGGAATTTGATGAGATGAAAGGACAGAAATTTCTGGATTTTTCAGTAGTGAAACGCTTGGTGATGGACATCACTGAAAAATATGCCGGGACTAGCAAGAATATCATAAACAAGCCCATTAAATTGACTGTAACTTCCTGCTTTTGTCCGGATCTGACCCTCATCGATCTGCCAGGAATCACCAAAATCCCATTAGCGGGCTCGGATCAGCCGAAAAACATAGAAGAAATCACTAAGAACATGTGTCGAGAGTAAAAATTTCATGGAGTTTCAACTATATTTAAAAGCACTTTAGTTATTGCAAGGACTCTAAAACGATCATATTATGTGTGATCCCTGCGAATCAGGATATTTCAACCTCAGAATCATTATGTCTCGCAAAGATTCTTGATCCTGATGGACAAAGAACCATTGGAGTTATGACAAAAATTGATATAATGGATGCAGGGACGGACGCTAGGAAGGTTCTTTTAGGCAGCGAGATATCTTTGAGATTGGGGTACATTGCAGTGAAAAACAGAAGCCAAATGGACCTGAATAACCAAATGAAGGTTCAGGAGGCACTTGAAAAGGAAAAGAACTTTTTCTCGAGTCATAAGGTGTATAGCTCAATGAATTCGAGCTATTTCGGAATTGAGAACCTAACGAACAAGTTAAAGATAATTTTGAACAACCACATCAGACAAACATTGCCTGACATAAAGAATGAAATCAATATGAAGATTTCAGATTATGACAAACAATTGAAGAATTTGGGCACGGAGATCCCAGTCCAACAGGATGACAAAATGATAATTTTTTGGGACGTTTTACGAAAATTTTGTACGACATATAACAATTTGATTTCGGGCACCTATGACAAAAATGAAATCGTGAGCTCGAAAGGACAACCAGGGGCTGATATCAAAGACACATTTGACGTTTTGTTTATCAATTTGGAAAATTTAACGAATAGTCTCACCAATAATGAGATAGAAAAGGCCATCAATATGCATGTGGGAGAATCTTTGCCTGGGTTTCATTCTATTGATGCCTTTTTGTACTTGTTACAGCCTTTGTTGGAGAAATTTCGGATCCCGGCTATCAATTGTGTGAAGGATGTGATGCAAATTTTAGAGGATACTGTCCAAAGTTCTTTGGATTTTCATGCTTCAAAGTTTCCTTCGATTAAAGACATTTTATTCAATCTTGTGAAGAAATATTTAGAAGATGTAATTTTATGGCTTTTTATAAATATTGAATGATTTTTTTAATTAAATAATAGGAAAGAGATAAATGCATTAAAATTGTGAAGGCGATGATAGATTCAGAAACTGGCTACCTCTTCACAAATGATGAGAATTTGATGAAGAAAGATCCCACAGCCGCAGATAACAAAAAGGCAAGACCTATGACAAATTAGATTTCACAAATTTAAATTTTTTTTTGATTAAGCCTTTGATGAGATCAGAATTCGGGTATCAGGAGGAGCTCAGAACCAAAGTCACGGCTTATTATAAAAAAGTCTACAACAATTTGAAAGATTTGATCCCGAAGATGATTGGATATTATTTAGTAAAGGCCAGTCAGGAAAATATTCATGGGATTTTGGCCAATGAAACATTGAAAAATGACAATTTGCTTAAAAGTTTCACTGAAGTAACATAGAGAAAAAATATTTTTCAAGATAAATTATAAAGCCGAATGAAATTATTGATCAAAGGAAAGACCTTAAGAAAAAATTGGAAATTTTAAAGAAAGCTAAGATGATAATTAACCAAAATTTTGAGTAAAATGCTTAAAGAATGTTAAATAAATTTTTTTTAAAAGAATGTCACAATTTGTTCAGGACACTTTGGATGGGAAATTGAAATCTGAGGAAAGAGACTTCTTCTATAATTAAGAACGAATTAATTCGTGAAAAAAAAAGTCTGAAAATAAAAAAATATTTAAAAAAAATTCCATTTTTTATTTTTAATTAAAAATGAAAGAACAATGGAAAAAAAAAACCAAATAACATTAATTTAAAAAGAAATTCAAATATTTACACTCGGCCAAAATTTAAATGTCCCAAGCAAAATTTGGAAGACCAACTGTATTTATTCCAGAAAATTTTAAAAAATTATAATAAACATATTTAAATTTAACAAAATCAAATTCCGATAAAAATCAAATCTTCACCCCTAACGTTCATCCCCATGGGTACGACCCCTCGGTTATTTTCGGTTAACCCTTTTTCTTTAGAAATATTAAACCAATTCCAATCAGAAGAAGAAGCTCTCGGAATAACGCAAGCAAATTTTGAAGCAAAATTTTATTTTTCAACTATTTTGAAAAAAGAAAAGCTCTCAATGATCAAAGATCAATCTTTTGTGAAGGATCACATTTATTTGAAGCCAGGAGTGAAAAGCCCATCACAATTGGATGGGATGAAAGAAGAATATGAAGGTTTGTTACGCAATGTTGGAAGCGAAATGATTTTCCAAGCTTCCATTCTGTTGAAATTACCAATTCTAGTTTGTATCACTTCTCAAGTCATTTTCCATCGTTTCTTCTACCGGTAAATTTTTTTTTTTCATTGTTTTTCCTAAAAGTTGATGATTTTTTATTTTCTATTATAAAAAAAGAAAATTTAATTTCCATTTTTTTTCCTTTGGTTTTTAATTTTTGTTAATTTTTTGAATGTTTTTAAATTTTTGTTAAATCTATTGATTTTTGTTTTTTTAATATATTTTTTTTTATAAAATAAATATTTAATGTATTTTTTTGTTTAGGGCCAGCTTTTTGAAATATGAGCTCCGTCAAATTTGTATGGCTTCCGTTTTTATTGGCGCCAAATTGGAAGATGTAAATCGGAAGGTGCGTGACATAATCACAGTGTTCCATCACGTTTTTCAGGTGATTTTTTTTTCTGTTTTCAAAATCCTTAAAACACTTCTTCAAAGTTGAAAGATAATCTAATAACGCAATTTTCAGTTTTAGATCCTTCAAGTAAATTATTTGCGAAAATGCGTTTAAGTGTAATCGAAATCGAGAAAATTATATTAAAAGAATTAGGATTCGAATTATACAGAATCATTGATCATCCTCACAAATTAATGCATCATTATTTGAAGCTTTTGAAGGCAAATAATGAGGTGGCTCGTAAAGCATGGAACTTTTTAAATGATACCTATCGTTTGGCTCTTTGTGTGCATTATCCATCGTCAACTCTTGCAGCAAGTTGCATCTATTTATCTCTGCGCAGTCTCTCCATCCCCATGCCATCAAAGCCTTGGTGGGTGTTGATGGAGACCTCGTTGGGTCAAATTCATGACATCTGCGCAGAAGTATTAAATTTATATAGCCAACCCAAAATCTGTTTAAAAGATATAAAGGATCTCATTGATGACACGTGTAAGTCTTTGAATATCAAACTAAATTATAGCTTCGCTTTTGATGAGCTCTTTGAAAATGAAGATCCACCAAAACTACCTGACGAAAACCCTATAAAAACTACTCTTATCCCTTCTAAGAATAGTAATATATTCGGAAATAATTATTTTAATAAAGATGTTAATTCCAGTAGTAGCACGGTTCTTAAGAAAGAAGCCGTGGCTTGCGAAAGCCGCAATTCGAAATCTCGACTCTCGAAAACCAAATCTAAAAGTCCCAGCAATAAAAAAAATGAGAAAAAAAAAAACTCCAAAAATAAAAACAAAAGGAAAAATCAAAGATCTCGAAGTCGATCATCCAGCAAAAGTTCGTCAAGTTCTCGAAGTTCGAGTAGACACTATAGGAAAAACAAGGAATTAAGGAATAAAAAGAGGAAAACTCGTGATTCGGTTGAAAAAGAAAAAAAGAAAAGAAAAAGGTCGGTTTCGAATGATTCGAGCAAATCCAAGAGGAATTCTAAGTAATTTTTGTTTTTAAGGAGGGAAAGTTTTAATGAAAATTTTTTAGGAGGGAAAAAAGCAAAAGTGTGAAGAAAGAATCGATTGAAAGCAATGAAAACAACAATATGAAGATAGAGATTGAGAAAGAAGGCAAGGAAGATGATCGGGAAAAAGAAAAGGAGAAGGAAAATGAGAAGGAAAAAGAAAGAAAGGAACGAAAAGAAAGAAAGGAAAGAGAAAAAGAAAAGGAAAGGGAAAAAGAAAAAGAACAAAGGGAAAAAGAAAGAGAAAAACAGAAGGAAAAAGAAAAAGAGAGAAAAAAAATCAAAGACAAAGAAAAAGAAAAAGAAAGAGAGAAGGAAAGAGACAAAGATAGGGAAAAAGATAAAGAAAAAGCCAAGGAGAAAGGCAAAGACAAGACAAAAGATAAAGAAAAACATAAGGAAAAAGAAAAAGAAAAAAGCAAAGAAAAAGACCAAGAAAAAGAAAAAGACAAAGATAAAACAAAAGAAAAAGACAAAGATAAAAACAAAGAGAAAAAAAGAGACAAAAATTCATCAGAAAAGACCCAAACTGAATCTGAGTTGGAAAAATTGAAGATTAACGATATTTTAATGGAAGATGTTAAGAACAACGATGGCTTGGAGAAAAAACCGATCGGGACTCAATCCGAATCCGAGAAGAATTCGAAAATCATTGAAAATTCGAAAACTCAAACTACTACTACTGCGAATCATAATAACAAATTTCCGAATGATAAGACTTTCTTAGAAGGGAATCTTGATAGAGAAAAAACTCTAATGAACATCAAATCATCTTTGAATAATTTTACTTTGAAATCTCATGAGCCTATAAAAACAAGCAAAAGGAAGGAATCTGTCAAGAAAAATGATGTGTTTTATGAGAAAAACGGTAATAATGGGGTAAAAAATGAAGCTAAGGGTGAAAAATTAGAGACAACTCCTATTATTATGAAGAAAAACTCTATTGAGGATCTTTTAACAAAAGGAGGGGAAATTTCGGATGAGCAGTTGTTGGAAATGAAGAAGAAAAGTAAAAAAAAATGAAAATTAGTGGTTTTTAAAGAATTTTTTGGTTAGTTAACGCGTATAAAGCCAAGAAAAACCAGAAATATAAATAAAGAGGAAACCAACAGACTTTTGATAGTATGTTTTTGATATTTTTCAATTCGAATTTTAGAGAAATTCAGTTAAATATTTGCAGAATTTAAAATTAAACAATTTGCTCTTTTTTTTAAATATTTCTAATTTTTTTCTATGATTCTTCTTTAAATTTTTCTTCTTAATGAAACAATAGAAAAGACGATATAGAAATTTTTGCCTGCAACCTTGTTTTTCTTTGTATTCCTTTTTTTCCAGGTACTTAACAAATTTATTAATTTTTCATTTAGCAAAAAAAAAATCATATATTAATTTAATTATCAAAAACATAAAATTATCAAAAACATAAAAAAGCCTCATTTACCATATAAATATTCATTTCCGGCCTTAATTTAAATAAACAAAGGTAAGAATTGTTGCATTTAAGTAAAAAATCATTTTTTTTAAAAAGCATTTTTTGTAACAAAGAGTTAATAATAAAACAAATTTTGCACATATTTATGTGTTTCTTTCTACATTTATATTTCTGCATTTAAATAAACATAATGATATTTCAAATTTCATAGTTTTTTAATAATCCTAATCCTTTCATTAATTTTATTGTATTCCCTCAAATACTTTAATTTTATATATTCCCTCAAATACTTTAATTTTATTTCAAAAAACTTTGAATAAATAAACATGGCTTTTAAAACTGTTTTCTTTCTTTTTCTCTTCCTCTTGACGGTTTTATCCTATACAGCTCTCAAGCCAGCCACATCTTGGCAATTGCGAGCCTGGTGTGGTCCTGCAGAACATTGTTCAAATGGAACCGTCAATGGTAAAATCATGGTAGATGTTGATCTTTTCGATACTTCTGCAGCTGAAATCGCTACTTTGGTCTCCCAAAGTCATGTTGTGATCTGTTACTTCAGTGCGGGCTCACTAGAAAGTTATCGACCTGATGCCAACACTTTCCCTGCTTCTCTTCTCGGCCTGCAAATGGATGGTTGGGATGAAACCTGGCTTGATATTAGAGACTTGGCTGCCTTGCAACCGATCATGGCGAAAAGAATCGCTTTGGCTAAATCTAAGGGATGCAATGGAATTGAGCCTGATAATGTAGATTGTTGGGCAAATAATTGTGTGAATGGAGTCGATGCAGAAGATGACACGATGGGTCAAGCACAATTGGTATATAATAAATGGCTAGCAGCTGAAGCACATGGAAATGGCTTGAGCATTGGATTGAAGAATGATTTAGATCAGGTTGATGATTTGGTCAATAGTTTCGATTGGGCGATCAATGAGGAATGCTTTCATTATGATGAATGTGATGGACTCAATACATTCATTAACAATGGCAAGGCTGTGTTTAATGTGGAGTATACTGGAAATTTCACTGCAAATTGTGCTAAGGCCAAAGTTTTGAAGTTCTCGAGCAAATATGATGTAAATGGAATGTGGGTTGATTGCTAAACGGAAAGAAAATTAGAGCAAAAATTGAACTTTAAATTTTGTTTTTTAAACCTCAAAAATTAATATTCAAAAAAACGAAAACAAAAAAGTAATTATAATTATCCAACAAATAAAATTTTAAATGAAAAACCATTTTTTTTTTTTTAATTAGAACGATAATAAATGAGGGAATGTATAATTTTCTATTAAAA
>Ga0302186_10000788_pt1 | contig 27407 bp, 24 predicted proteins | sample II_Bog_E1_2_FD_198782 | JGI IMG/M metagenome (GOLD analysis project Ga0302186, IMG submission 198782) | Peat permafrost microbial communities from Stordalen Mire near Abisko, Sweden - II_Bog_E1_1 | ecosystem: Environmental > Terrestrial > Soil > Wetlands > Peat | place: Sweden: Abisko... | reverse complement strand
AAAAAGGAATTGCCTTGAATTTTAATTTTTTAAGAAATTAGCATATTTTCTAAGTTTTTTAGCTTAAAAAGCTTATAATTTCAAACTAAATACGTTATTTATAGGTGAATCCTCTTTCAAACCTATAAAACACCCCCATTTTCGCCACAAGATCCTCATATTTTCCTCTTTCCACGATTTTCCCATCTCCAAACATCAGGATTTCCTCTGAATCCTTAACTGTTGATATCCTATGGGCGATAACTACTGAGGTTTTCCCTATCATGATATTATTCAGAGATTCCTGAACAATCGCCTCATTTTGAGCATCTAAAGCACTAGTGGCTTCATCTAATAATAGGATCTTCGGATTCTTGATAATGGCTCTAGCTATAGCTATTCTTTGTTTCTGTCCTCCTGAAATTTGGCCACCTTTGCTTCCAACTTGTCTATCAAATCCCATGCCTGAATTTTTTGGTTCAACCTGGGTATTCTTGAGGTTTTTCTGAGGATTTTTCATTGCATTTGCAGTTTCTTCAACTACATCGAATTGATTGCTTTCGATGAATTTCAAGGCGTTGGCCTGTTCCGCAGCTTTTCTGATCTCATCCATATTAGCATTGCTATTATATTTGATGTTATACGCAACAGTCCCTTGGAATAAAGTGGGTTCCTGAGAAACCACACCATAAAGTTCTCTCAATTGTTTGACATCCATATCATAAATCGAAACATCATCTATTAGAATATCCCCTCTTTCCACAGGATAGAAGTTCATTAATAATTGGAATAACGTCGATTTCCCACAACCTGAAGGTCCTACAAATGCGATTTTCTTCCCTGATGGTATTTCTAATGAGAAATCTTCAAACAGATATTTTTCAACATTCGGATATTTGAACCAAATATTCTTCACTGATATGCGTCCTTTAAATTCTTTCCCTTGAAGATTAGCTGGTTTTGTATAATTTTCGAATTTTTTCGCATCAAGAATTTCAAAGATCTTTTCTGCAGAAATTATGCTTTCTCCAACATCTGGCAAAAAATTACTAGTTGCTCCAGTGGCTTGCGCGGCTTGCATAATCGCGAAAAACGCGATAAAAAAGTCTTTCATCGATAAGCCCTGAGTAGTTTGTAAAACGGCAGCCACATAAAACATCACTGCGAAAAATCCGAACATCAACATTTGCGACAACCCGAAACCGACGCCTGAAATAATTCCTTTTCGATGAGCTTCTAGCATAGGTTGATTGATTTTCTCATTGAATTTTCGAATGAAAGTCTCCTCACTACAGAAAGAATACACTGTTCGGATGTTGATAGCTGCTTCCATTACTATAGCTCCTGCTTCATTATAGGCTTCTTCCGATTTCGCAAATCCGGTATGGATTTTACCTTGAAAATATTGTCCTACGATTAACACCGGCGACAATCCGATGGCTAATAAGGCGATTTGCCATGAGTAAAAAAGGCTAAGGATAATTCCACAAACAAAGGCTCCAACTCCATTGAAAATCACATAGAAGAAACTGCTGATAAGTCTATTGATATTTTGGGTTTCAAAGGAAATTCGTGATGAAATGATACCAGGGTTGTTTTCTGATTTATCGAAATAGGACATTTCTCTTCTCAGGGTTATATCAAAAGTTTTGGTCTTAAGTTCCATAGAGATCTTTTCCCCTAAGAAAGTGTACAAAAAAGAAGATATAGCGTTTGTTATTAAAGCCCCAGTTCCTAAAACTACGAACATTCCCGCTAAAAGGTCGATTTGATCTCTGGCATGGGCTTTGGTGTCGGGATAGGATATATAAACCAATTGTTCCATGATGTTACCCATAAGAATAGCCATCAATGGTTGGATTGCTCCAGAAATCATGGAGCAAGAATAGGCCGATAAACAAATGCACCAATGCTTGAGGATGTAATCAGTGAATAATCTTCTGAAGACTCGTTTGGATCGTTTGTTTAATTCGCCGGTTTTCTTCAATCGTTCAATTTCCTCTTTTCGTTGTTTTTCAACAGATTCCCTCATTTTGTCCATCTCTTCTTTCTGATGAGGGTCCTTAAATGATGTGGAATAGCTTGCATTTTTCTTTAAGACTATTTCCATAGTAGGATCTGTTGCTTTATTTTTCTTGCCTTCTTCCTCTTTTTGGGTCAATTGCAATTTCACCAAAGCCTCGTATTTCCCATGTAAATTCAATAGTTCTTGATGTGTACCATATTCTGCAACTTCTCCATTACTCATCACATAGATTCTATCAGCATCTTGGATAGTGGTTAATCTATGAGCCACAACAATAGTGGTTCTTCCTCCGGCAATACTATCTAATGTCTTCTGAATCGCCATTTCATTCTCTCGATCCAAGGCACTTGTTGCTTCATCCAATAATAAGATCGGTGGGTTCTTTAGAATAGCTCTGGCAATTGCCAATCTTTGCTTTTGGCCACCGCTTAATTGCCCTCCGCTGACCCCAATGAAAGTATCTAATTTCTTATCTTTATTCATTACGAAATTATAAGCTTCGGCTTGTTTCAAAGCGTCCATCAATTCTTCATCAGTAGCATTTTCTTTTCCATATAACAAATTATCTTTTATTGTGCCTGAAAACATAACTGGCTCCTGACCCACATATCCTATTTTCTTTCGAAGACTATGGAGATTGAATTGTCGGATATCCGTACCATCTAGAAAGATTCCTCCAGAAGTTGGATCATAAAATCTTTCCAATAAAGCCACAAGCGTGCTTTTTCCAGACCCGCTTTCACCCACGAAGGCTGTTTTCTTGTTTTTGAGAATTTCTATATTAACTTTCTTCAAAACCAATAGTTCGGGTCTTGTGGGATAAGCGAATTCCACATCTTTGAAGAAAATTTCGCCATAAGCTTTATCACATATCTTCTTCGTTTGATCATTGGTCTCGATTTTCGGTTTCCTGTTAATAACATAGAAGATATTCGCACCTGAATCCTTCGCTTGTACGAAAGATTTGATTGGTGGAGGCACTTGTGACAAAATCATCGATCCCATCATAATGCAAATGAAAATCGTCATCACATCACCGAGATTATAAGGTCTTCCAGCCACGACGTTTTCTCTTTGATCTTCTATGAGCACGGATCCAAACCAGAAAGCCAATCCATTATCACTAAAGAAACAAAAGAACAAGAACCCGATGGAGATTCCTGCGAAAATTCCGAATCTCTTTACGACTCTCACTCCTTTCTTCAATTCCACTGTGAAATTAGCCAACTCAAAATCTTCACTACATAAAGCTTTGACTGTTTTCATGGCATTCAAGCTTTGTTCTGCTATTCCGCTGGCATGGATATAAGCCACATCGCCTAAATGTTTGATGCTGGCCAAAACATAAGCGAAAAGCCCACCTGCCAAGGCAATGAAAGGCAAAGCTCCCATTAAAACCAAGGTAAGCTCCCAACCTCGCGTGAACCCCATAATGAATCCAGCGATAACTGTAGCTATAGACATAAAGAAGGTCGGGATACTTTCACCTATGCCTTTCTGAATGGTTTGTGTGTCCATGGAAACCCTGGAGGCCAATTCATTGGGATTCAAAACATCGAACCATCCCACTTCTTGTCTCAAAAGAGCTGAAAAATAGGACTTTCTGATTCTACAAGAAATTAACTCGCATAGACTCAAATATACAGCCATAGCAAAGCTCAATGTTCCAAATACTCCTATCCCTATATAAATAAAATAGGGAGACTTCTCTGCAGCTATATCTTGCACTGAAGTGGCGGCTTCACCTGGTGCAGGAGGACCAAAAGAATTTGTTAAGTCACCAAAGACTAATGCGAAAAGGGGAAGCCCACAACCTGATCCTAGGGCCGAGGCGATTCCGAGCAACATTAGAAGCCTTTCCATGACACTTGTGTCATGGAAAATGGAAAGAAATGTAATTTTGGGGACGTCTTCTACGATCTTAGGAAGCAATTGAGCATTCTCATCTTTGGGACCCATTTCAGTAGTAATTGGTTTGGGATTGGTGTCAACCATTGGATAAACTATTTTTTTTTGTTGTAAATTAGGTAATGTTTAAAAAGGAAGGAAGGAAGGATATTTAAACATGGAATGCTTTTTTTAATATGAAATTTGGGGACAATTACGAATTTTTATGATAAAATTTTTGTTTTATGATGTAATTTTTTTTTAAGGAATTTTATTGAATTTTAAAGAGTTTTATGTTCTTTGCTTTCCAAACGGTTGAAAATCGCAGCATCTTTGGTCGCAGGGTTTTCCCGATCATAATCCTAATAATAAGTTAATTTAAGAGCTTCGATTTAGAAAAAAAACTTTGTCGAATTTCTCACAAGCCATTTCATATGTAATAGTTTCATCAATGGATTTGATCTTGAATAGGAACTCGTTGATTGTGTCTGTCGGAAGGAAATAATGAATGATCCCGATCACCAAAACCAAAACCGATGGGATTGCGAAGGGGTCAATAATGTTAAAAAGAGAGTTAAAAGCAAAATTCCCGATCTAAAATGACAAAAATTTATGGATTTTATGAAATTTGATGTAATTTTATGGTTTTTTCATCATGAAAACAAAATTAATTCAAAAATATGATGTAATTTTATAAAAATTTCATCATAAACTCAATCAGAATTTAATAGTCTATTTATAATAAATTTCAAACAAAACCTAAAGGAAATTATTTTAATAAAAAAAAACTTCGTTCAACAAAAAAATTTAAAAATTTAGAAAATGAAAAAAAAAATAAGAAAGAAATTTCTTCCTGAAAAAAAAAAATTACCGCGAACCAAACAAGACTAAGTTCCACTAAATCTGTCATTTCTTCAGCCAATTCATCTCCCATTTCATTGATAATCGAACATCTTCTGATGAGCATATGCTTAAAATCCAATTATTTATCATCGGAAAATATATCTTACCTTCAGGACAAAATACTCATAAATGAAGCACAACAGGGAAAACAAGATACCTAGAGGCAAAACCGAGCAATAAAAAGCCGTAAACCATAAAGTATTGATCAAGGCAGCGGATGTTGTTTGAATTGGAAAATCTGGGTTTTCAAAGGCTTGATTAGCTTGTCCTTGAGTCAAAGTGCATTTCAAGCCTTGTCTTGAATAATACCATCTTTTGAATCTGGAGAGCCAAAAACCGAAGTTCATTGTATAAAGGCAAGGGTTTAACAAAGCATTTGAAATGAAGACACTGTTGGTAGTGATGAAAAGCCCACCTTATAATAAAATTAAAGAGATTTTATTAGATATATATATATAAAACCATCCCCTGAATAATTTTTCACATAAACATAGGTAACGAAGAATGTGAGGAAACCACTATTAATGAATAAAGCCTTAAATTTTTCCATAAAGAATAAAAAAAATTATTAATTAAAGATAAAAAATACAAGAGAAAGCTTGAATACAGTGCTGCTGTAGTCTTCTGTGAGGGTCTTGTTTTTTTCGAACCTATTATAAAAAAACAATTAATTTTTAACAATTAATTTTCTACGATGCCACAATAGGAATTAAAAAGCCCAGGATTTTATTGATTACAACAATCAGAATGGCTAACAGCGCTGTCAATGCCTTAATTTCCATATCCTTATTCTTATCATCTATAATTTTCTTATCTTTGCTATCATTCTGCAGATCGTTTTGTTTGATCAACAAATTATAGATGACCATTGCGCATAAAAACAACAAAATCGATGAAAACAAATAACCACACAACTTCCTCAAATATCTCTCTTTATCACTCAAATGCAGGTTCTTCCAATAGACATCACCTGGTTCTGAGGCCTGACTGACATAAAGCCTTTGATTTCCATTCATTACAAGTCCTTGACTGAAATCTTTGCTCGCTAGAAATTGGAATGCATTACGGAAACGCTGAAAGTGGGAAATCTCATAACGTTTGATCAATTCCTGCTTCATTTCTTCGGTTTGAAAGCTAATGAAAGCCACACCAGTGAACTCCCCCTGGTTTCCATCATTCATTTCTTTCTCAAGTTTGAGGATCGCATCTTCACGAGCATTAATCTCACTATCAAGGCTCTGTTCAGTCACGCCATCTGGAAGTCTCCCGTTTTTATGACGATAGACAAAAGCTTTGGTTTTCTTGGAAACTGCGGCCAATTCTAGATCTTTTAATCTTATATTTGTTTAGAGATTTAAAGAAACCTTGTTTTTTTTACTTGTTTAGTTCGATGAGGTTGTAAGTAAAATTGATCTTCATTACTTTAAAAGGAGTCTTGCCACCAGTTTTTTCGATTGGAGGCAATTCTTCAAAAAGTCTTTTAAGTTTTTCCATGAGGTTCATATCTTTGTAATTTGGAATGTTTTCAACTAATATTGTATAATCTGAGGTTGAAATGTCTCTTTCATCACAGTCCGCGGCAGTTCTCCTTTTTTGTCTCCTCATCAATTGGATCATTATGATCATAATGAACATCAAGGCCAGGTTCAACCATTGTTGGATTCCCAAGGATTCAGGATCATCAGCCTTATTATATATTGAGAGGATTATGGCGTAACCATGGTAACAGGTGGGATCTGAAGAACAATGAGTCCCGTTGTAATTGCTGACAAGTTCATAAATGCCGATGACCAGGAAAAAAATAGTTAAAAAAGCAATAGCATATTTGATGAACACAAAGAATAAAGTATAACCAGGACCGAGATATGCGAGGTGCTCATTATCATCCATAAGGTTTAGAGGAGTCTTGGCCTAGTTTTTTATAAAATTTGTTTGTTATTTTAAATGAAAAAATTAAACTATATGAAGAGCACAACATTTACAAAGCTCTTCCTTTTTGGGGTCATCTATACCGACAGATGTAGCTTGCAAATGCTCGTAACAAAGTTGGAAGTTGGGGGGGATGGTGTCATCGTCAAATTCTTAAAGATGAGACAAAATCTTTTAAATGAGAATAGAAAATTTACCTTCTTCTTTGTTGAATGAAAGGAGGGGATTGTTCAGTTTTTCTTCAAGCTCAAGAGGCTTATACATTTTTTAAACAAAATTATCGGATTTAAAAATGAAATAATTTTTTTAAAAAAAGGATAAACATCATTCTAATTGTAAATGTTTTTTTCTATTTGTTTCAATTTTTAATTTGAGAGTATCGTAAACAATTTTGAATTTTATGAACAATTAAAAAAAAAATCAATAAAATCTATAAATTTTTAGATTTTATTATTTTTATTTCTTTTACTTCATTTTTATTTATTTATATCTTTTTTCTACAACTTTTTCTGGTTTTTTTGGGCTAATCTCGTAATAATTTCTTTTTGAATGATATTTTTCGAAACAACCATCAGGACATAAAGGAACCAGGCAAAATTTACATCTGAAAGTAGTTGTTTTCCTTTTGAGACTTCTATCGCTACATATATGGCAATCATGTTGTTTATTATCTGGGTTTTTCTCAATAAAGTGCCTTTCAAAAAGTCGATTGCTAACTCTGACATGCGATTCATCAATATTTAGGGGAATCTCAAGTTCTTCATTTCGGCTGACATCCTGTTTCGAAACTAAATATTTGATGAAATCTAATCTCAAACTTTGATTGGTTTTGATTTTTTGACCAGCCTTTTGCATGGCCATTTTATATGATATGTATAAATTGTTAAAAGTCACCTCGATGAGATAAAAAAATATAGTTTTATAGCATTTCAGATTGCGGTGAGAATTTCTATAATATGATGCCATTTGATTTGAAAGATTGACTCCGTGACCGAATTGATTATAGATTCAACAACTAAGGGTTTCAAAAATTCTTTTTGCTCTCCTCCTTTTGTGTATCTTTTTCCTGAAATGACTTTATTTCCAACCAAATTAGTAAGGACGAAGATGTCTTTTTTATCTTTCCATAACGTCAAAAGCATATTATTGCACTTTTTTACGCTGATATTGGATGCAATTTGTATTTTTTGGAAATCTTTCATTTTTGGCAAAAATTTTCTTCTTTTTGTCATTGTTCCGGTCAAAGAAATTTGACCTTTTTCTAACTGTTCTAAGAGCACAATATTAGTAAAATAATTATCACAAAAGAGATGAATCCCTTGATTTTCTAAACCTTTCAAAAGATTTAAAACAATTTGATTGACTGACAATGATCGATCACCTTCCTTCCCTGCATAAATATACCATCTAATGACATATCCAGTTGAGCTATCAGCCAAAGAAAATGCTTTCACACCAAATTCATTGGGCTTGAGCGGGTTATATTGTTTTATGTTCAAGCGACCTCGAAATGGAATACTGGTCTCATCAATATTGAGATGCTCTCCTCCAGAATAATTCGACCACCATACCTCTAAAAAATAGTTGAATATATCCCTGATCTTGAAAAGCTTATCGTTTGAGGATTTCATTTGCTTGTTTTCTGTAAAATGTAAAAACCGAGATAAAATCCGAAATTTATTTCGTGGCATAATAGATTTTACGAAGGGAATATTGAAAAGCTCGCATTTACTCCAGTAATCACTAATCCGAGGGAGTTTCACCAAGCCCATGTAAAGGACCAAACCAATAAATTGTTTTACGTCAAATTCACTGAAATCAGGCATTTCTTCAAGATTTCTCATTTTTGGTGCAATGTCAGAATGACAACACTCTTGCAAATATGTATTCATTTGCTTTGCTATTTTGGAGAAAAATGCATCAGGGAGGAAGGATTCAAACAATTTTGCTATGTCGTGCGAGAAATCTGAGAATTTTTCCTCATTTGCTTTAAAAAGTTCTAATTTAGAATATTTTTGTTGCCAGTTGTTGATTTGGTCCTTGTTGCTGATTTCTTCAGCATCAACCCATTTGTATTCACCGCCTGATTGAGTTTGCTTTCCAAACAAATTCTCTTTTTTCATCTTTGTTTTCAACAGAAGATTCCGAAGAAGAAGTTTCAGAAAAGAAGGGAGGTCTTCTTCAGATTCTTCACTGCTAGAGGAACTACTTTTCCTATCTTCTTTTTCGAAAAATTTTGATTTACTTTGAATCGCCAGGTTTTTTTCATTAGATGAAGTTATATTTATTTTATGAAGGAATTTATTATTTTATGTTTTGCAAAATTTTTTTTAAAATTTTGAGTGCTTTTAATTTTGATAGTTTTTTCCAATTTAAAAAAAAAAAAAAAAAAAAAAATTTTGATTTGAAAAAATCAAAAATCTACCATCTTCCCATTTTAAGATTCTTAATTTTCAAATATTTTTTTTTATTTTGTTTTTTAATATTAATTGATAAAAGAAAAAAAAAACCTTTTACTTTGCTAGTTTTATTAGGAAAAGCCCAGATTTCGCCGGTTGGGACAATCGAACTTCTTTTTATTATATTTTAATAGTCTTCTCTTGAATCTTTCCCTCTCATTCTTGAAAAGATCTAAGTTTGCCTCTATTCTTTTCTCCTCTTCTTCGAATTCTTCCATAATCTTCGATTTCTTATTAATTTCTTTGCTTTCCTGCTTATGTTTTAAGAGTAACTTCAAGTCCTCGAAAAACCGGAACTTCTCCTGAAAATAATCAAGCTTTTTACTTTGAATTTTTTCTAAAATTTCGATTTCATTGAGATTTTTCACTATTGGCTTCGTATAGAAGGTCTTTTGCCATTGGCTTATCAGACTTTCAGGAGCCTTATTTTTATTCTCAGGATTCTGTTGATAATTAATATTAAGCTTTTTATCAGGTGAATAGAAGGTGAAATCGATAGATCCAGAGTTTTTATCTTCATTATTAAGAAATTGCGAATTGATAGTCTTATTAAAATTGAACCTTTTATTCAGTCTTGTCACCAAATTTATAGAACTCTGATGAAAATCCCATTTTCTTTCATCAAAGGGATCGGAAATACTTGAGAAAATCGTGGGTTTTTGCATTTTTTGCTTCCGATCCTTGAGAGTCTGTTGATGGAAGTTCATAAGTTTCTGGTTGTTCTTATAGAAAAAGAGACTTTGTGTCCTTTTGTTCTTAAATGACTTGATATCGGGTATATCTGGATTGCCAGAACTGAAGGTTTCGAGTATCGAATAACGTTGGTTTTCAGGTAAAGGAGGTAGATGGTTGTGGTTTTTTTTATGAGAAGAAGGACTTTGCATATATTTGAGCACAGTTGCGGTGTCCTTAACAAATTCATGACCTTTTTCCGTGACAATTAAGCGGAAGGGAGGCTGCATTTGTTGTTTCAGAGGTTTATTTATTAGGAATTTATAAAAAGAGTTAGTTTTTTATATTAAGTGAGATAGAAGGAAATCAAATTAAAACATTATTTTAATTCAAATTTGAGATGAATAGCGGCTCACAGGATAATATCAAGGAAAAGTACCTCATTTTTCCTCCTGTCTATTCCTATGAAAATCCTTTTATAATAGAGAAATTCTGCCCAAAGACGTTGAAAGTCTTCCCAAATCATTTCAAAAATCGCTTTCTCAAGATCAGGACTCCCCCAAAATTCAAAAGGCTGCTTCGAATCGTAATTCTGTCGTTCATACCAATTCTGACGTTCACAGACATTCCTATATTCCGTGATTAAATAATCTTTCATTTATCTGATAATATATATTATTCTAGTGAAGAAGAATCGAAGTCGAAGATGAACTTCAAGAAATGGGTGATTTGCTTGATATCCATGGGTATCATGTTGATGAGTCCAATGATCTGTTATCTGGGAGTAGAAGCCGCAAGTTATGGCTTCCAGAAAGTAATCGCAGATAAAGCGTTAATCCTGATTTCATGCTTCATTTTCATTTTCGCAGTCGTGACCTTGCTCGGTTTCTCTTATAATAATAATTCAAATATCTATACCGTAGTTAAATATAATAGGCACAATATATGCGAAAATCAATATTTTGATATTTATTGTCTATATGAACCTGATTCTTGTAGTTTTTGTGTCGATATTTGCTATTGGATGTGTGACTTTCCAGGGCAATATGGAGTCTTGGATCTATGAGAATTGGGGAGAGATTCGTGAAGAAACTAATAAATTAAATCTCGAGCAATTTAATGAGAATTTTCAGGATTCCTTGATTTCATTGGGATTCTTCTCATTCACAATTAGCATTGGGCTCATTATTTCAAATATTGCGATTCTTATGTGGATCCCTTTCCATCGATTTCTCGAATCTGTGATCAGTTCTTTCTCCTTAATATTCATTGTATTCAGCTCAGCGACTATTGTCATTGCTTTTCAAACCAAAGAAGCATTGGATATATGGTTCCAAATCAGCGATAATGATGAATGGGCATCTTATTTGGCCATAGTTATGAGTTTCATTTGGACTTTCGTTGGAGGACTTGGATATTATGCTTCCTTGAAAAACCATCAAAAAATATTGATTATTTATCTCGGCTCCATGATTTTCACGACTATTCTGTTATTTGCTTTGGGTCTTGGATTGATAATTTTTTCTTTTAATATAGAAAGCGAAGTAGAATCAAAATGGTCTGCGATTAAAGCATATTTGAAGAAAATAGGAGAAGAAGTTCCAAAAGAGGTTTTTACGGAGAATCTGGATGAAGTGGTGAAATTTGCTGGATTATATGGTCTGGCCTTCTTTATTTTTAATATTATTGGAATCACAGCTAGTTCATATCAATTGAAGAAGATTTATAAGAAGACTATAGAGATGAAATAGAGCTTATTAAAGGAAAAAATGATTTTAATGTTAGTTTGTTCTAAAAATTTTTGTTTTTCTTGAAAATATTAAACTATTATATTCATTGATTGTCTAACATATTATTGTCCCCAACCCCAACTTCCACCCTCAGCTGCTTTCTGAGGTTCCTGGGTATTACTACTAGTGTTGTTATTGCCACCCCAAGCATCACCAGCATTGTTATTGGTGGAACCTCCACCCCAACCACCATCAGAATTTCCTCCATTCCAAGAACCACCACCACCACCACCACTACTTCTATTGTTATTATTATCATAACGATTGTTGTTGCCCTGGTAGCCACCACCACCACCACCGCGACCACGACCTCTACCACCTCCTCTATCCCCTCTATCCCCTCTATTGCCTCTATTGCCTCTATCGCCTCTATCACCTCTATCGCCTCTGTCACCTCTATCACCTCTATCACCTCTATCACCTCTATCTCCTCGATCGCCTCTATCGTTTCTTCGTTCGTTCTCACGAGAACGGGAACGATCAAAACCACCATCATTGTTATTACGGTTATTGAAATTACCTCTGGGCCTACCTCCTCCACTACCTCTATCACCTCTATTGTTGCCTCTCCAGTTGTTATTGGAATTGTTGTTGTTGTAATTATTGTTGTCACCATCATCATTGCCACCATCATTCCGACCTCCACCATTATTATTCCTGCCACCACGACCTCGGCCTCCTCTAAAGCCTCCTCTGCCGCCTCCTCGATCTCCTCTCCTGCCACCACCATTATCGCTGTTATCGTTATTCCATTTTCTTCCACCGCCGTCATTATCGTTGTTCCATTTTTTTCCACCACCACTGTTATCATTGTTATTGTCGTTGTTCCATTTTCTTCCACCACCACTGTTGTCATTGTTATTATCGCTGTTCCATTTTCTTCCACCACCATCATTATCGTTGTTGTTTTCATTCCATTTTTTAGCACTTCCAAAAGCACCATCATTGTTGTTCTCATTTTTTCCACTTCCACCACCATCATTGTTATTTTCGTTCCATTTTTTGCCTGCCCCAGCTGCGTCATTTTTATTTTCTCCCCAATTTCCGCCACTACTGGTATTCAATTTATCATCTCCAGTATTATTGTTTTTCGCATCACTTGCAGCCTTATTATCAGACCAATTGAAGCTGCCCCAACCACCTTCAGTGTTATTATTTCCACTGGCATTGTTATTATTATTATTATCGTTCCAATTGGTCTTCTTTTCACCCCACGCACCGCCGCCACTTTTTCCATTATTGTTGTCACCATTATCTATCTTTGGTTTTTCACATTCCCTTGTCCAATGTCCCTTCTCTTTGCAATTATGACAAAATGGCTGTTTTGGTTTTGTGCATTCTTTACTAACATGTCCCTCTTCATCGCAATTGAAACATTTTGGAGGTCTTTTCTTAGGTGAGTTCGTGCATTCCTTGCTCATATGTCCTTCTTGTTGGCAATTGAAGCATTTCATTGGTCCTCGTTCTTTTTTGTCTGGACAATCTTTTGCAATATGGTCTTCCTTATTACAAATTCTGCAACTTCTGGGTGCTCTGCTCCTATTATCACCACCTTCTTTAGTGCAATCTTTGGCCATATGTCCATCTTCGCCGCATTTGAAACATCCACTCTTTCTTGGTCCTCCACCTCCACCTCCTCCGCCTCTTTCTTTCTTTGGTTGGGGACATTCTCTCGACATATGTCCTTCTTCGCCACAATTGAAACATCCTCTTTTCGCTCCTCCTCCTCCTCCTCTATCATTGTTTCTATTTCCTCTATCACCACCAGTTGTATCACCTCCTCCAAAATCACCCCAACCTCCTCCTCCTGCTTTAGTCTCTGTATCATTGCCCCAACTAGAAGCACCACCTTTAGGCTTTTCTTCAGCATTTACATCTCCCCAGGCTGGAGCATTAGAATTGGGGGTCGTTTCTTTATTAGGTTCTGTTGTTGTTGGGACATCTCCCCAGGAAATAGCAGCTGCTGGCTTGATGTTTTCGCATGCTCCCCAACTTGGAGTGGGCTCTGTGGTAACAGCAGGTTTGTTGGCAGTATCATCTCCTCCCCAGGTGATATTTTCTGTGTTTCCTCCAGTTTTTTCTTCTATTCGTGTCATATTCCATGATGCATTTGTTGTGACAGGTTGATCTGATTCAAATGGCTTCTTTCTTGGGTTTTTCTGGAAACATCTATCTTCTGTATGTCCCATTTTATCACAAAATGTACAATGAGGTCTCCCTCTTTCTCCTCCTCCACCACCTCCTCTATTATTGTCTCTATTGTCTCTATTTCCATCTCTATTGGGCTCTTCCCCATCTCTTCTTTGATATTGTTGAGCAGCAGTAGTCCCTCCTCTATTACTATTCGAGGTTCCTTCAAAAATCACCGGTTGTTCGATTTCCATTGTGTTATCAATATTTCCTCCATCTGCACCCCCATTGAACTGTTGATCATCAATGTCAAAGAACGGAGGCTTAGCCTTCATCAGATATTGTTGATATTCCTCAGTCTTGAAATTTTCCTTGAAATAAGTGATCATCATCTTCAATGAATTGAAATAGGCATTATGAAAGAACAACCCTTCAGGCTTTACCTTGATGAATTCCTTTATAACCTCTCCAGAACTCATCAAATACATCAACACCAAAAATTGAGGCGCTTGTTCTGAACATCCGAAATAATAAGGAGTTATCTGAGTATTTTTCTCCTTTTCTTCAAATAGCACTTTCTCTATCGATTGTAGAGTTTCCTTATTAAATTTGGAATGTTCAAGCACTGTTGTCATCAGATGATTGCATTTAGACACAGTCTTTTCTATGATTTCATCAAGGGAATCGTATTGTTCTTTCCCGCAAGAGAATCGAGGAATTGCTGGCCATAAAGCAGCTTTGGGATTTTCCTTGATATCCAGATGAACAATGATTTTATCATAGAATTTCCATGTAATAATGAGATTATCAGGTTTATTGCTAGGTCTGATAAGGTACTATATGTTTTTTTATATTAGTTATTTATATGAAAATAATGAATTACATCTCCGATTGGCTTATCTGAGAGGAATTCGATTGAGGCTGAAAGAGAAATATTCTTGAATTTCTCATGATTTAGGCTTCGCGGTTGATATTTTAAAGTGATTTTCTTGCTTTCGGGCATAATTGGGAAATCCTCATCTTCCTCTATTTTTTAATTAAAATTTTAAATGGAAATTTACAAAGAAAATTTACTAATTTTGAAGAATTTCGCCAGATTTTCCCAATAATTAGGAAACAGATCCTTCAATTGGTTTTTATGAGGCTTTAATTCGCTCGGTCTCATTGTTAATTCGATTCTGAACTTCTCAAAATCGATGCTTTTCACCTTGGTTTTCACGAATTGGCCTTCTTCGAAGAATTGATTGAGACTTTCACTTCCACCTTCTTTCTTTTCGAAGATATCTAAGTAATATATGCTTCCACCCAATCCATTCTCTAATTTACATAAGAGATTCGATTTCAAGACTCTGATGATTTTCGCATTCATTATGCTATTAACTCTGAAATTCTCAGGACTTTCTTTACTGAGCTTATAGAAGATATCTTTGGGACTATATAAGAATGGGATATTTCTAGGGTCTCTGAAAGGGAAAATCAGTTCTTCCACGATAAAATTCAATAAAAAGATCATATTAGGCTTATTTCTCAATGAAGCCATATGATTAGCATAATCTTCCAAATCCAATTCCTTCAATTTAAAGGAATTTCGCATTATCTTAGGTATCAAGTCTTGTACATTCACTACAGAATCTTCATCTAAAGCATCTTTTGCGATTTTCTTCGCAAGGGAATAATTATCAGGATGAATTCGTGTGATATCTAGACTTTCAGGCCTTTTCTCATTATCGAAATCGAGATTCTTATCCATCAAAACCTCGATTTTCAGGAACCCTGCACAATTAGTAAAGACCTTCTTCTCCATAAGTCTTTCAGTGATGAATTGGTTTCTGGCTCTTAAGCCTTGAAATTCATCACTTTTGCTTTTATTTTTGAGGGTTTCAATGAGATTCGCAGCTTTTTTTGGTCCCAACCCACAAACAAATTGTAAACTGGATGATAAATGGTCGAATTTTATCGCCTCATTGAAATCAACACCCACAGTATTCACGGCTTCTAAAACTATTTTCTCAAATTCCTTGCGAAGTCTCGCCAATGTGATTTGGTTCTGAAGAGGATGGAAAGGGATATAAAATAAGGCGTTTTCTTGATTTTTCTCACTCCAAAGATTAAGGATTTCAGCTAAAGGGTTCTGAGCGAATCTGGCTAAAGAAACGCCTTCTTTGATGCTTAATGAGGCTCCTTTGAATTCAAATTCGGCTTTTCGAGTCTTTGCGAATAAGGAAGGCACAATGTTATCACCATAAATGATATTGAACGCCTTTTTGGAAGAGGATCCTATAGGATTTTCTAATGATTTCTTGAGTGCTTCATTATTGCTATTTTCAAGATTATTGTTTTGAACCATTGGCTCCAAACTTGACTTATCCATATTGATATCACTATTACTTATATTATGTTTGAGAAGTTCTGAATCTTCTGATGGCTTTGTATATTCAGGAACCTTATTAGATTTCAAATAATCATCTCTGAAATTGATCATCATTTGTCGAATTCTTCGAGAATCCAGACAATTACCAGAAACTATCACGAGATCTGGTTGATGTCTGATCATGAACTTCTCAAATTCACTATAATCCTTATCATAATTCTCCTTAATCGAAGCATTTTGAGTGTCAATGTTCTGAATCGCAAAGAATTTCAATGTCAAATTTTCTAGGAAAAGACCATCAGAACCAACTGCCACAAAAGAAATCTTATTGGAATTCTGTTGATTATTTCCTGAAATTTCCAATACCACAGAAACCACTTTAGGCTTGATGAAATTCCTCCCATTGTTCATATTATTAAGATCTTCCTCACGAGAAACCAAATAAGGAGCTGTATTCAATAAATCTTTCAATTTTTTGCCACAATAAGTCACCACAAATTTCTCTGAAACATCTGTTAATTCATCCTTGAGCGTTTTCTCAAAGAAAGGATATAACAAATCAGTCAAATAGATCCGTAGAACCTCCCCACGGACAATATTCCATTGAATGATAATATCTTTTTCTTGGTCCGAAACATCTGTTAATGAACCTATATAAAGCTTCAATAAAGAATTATATATTTCATCCTTCATATCATTTGCGTCCTTTTTATTGTTCTTCAAATCCTCCTCCCAAGGCAAAATCACCCTGATCTTTATCAAATCATCCTTCTCACTTTTCATCATTTTAAGCCATAAATCATCCTGGAAATCTCCTGGCGGTCTTCTATTTATCCTCTTCACAATATAATAAGGATTGAAAATGTCCAATTCCTTATTCCCCTTTAAAGTCGGTTCCGTGCTCAAAGTCACATTCTCAAAATAAAGCTTCTTCAAATGTTGTCTGATGATCGGGTCTTGAAAGATCTCACTGGCCATAAACCGGCATAAATTCGTCAAAGTCATCAAAATGTCATTCACAAGCGGTTTCCCTGGATTTATATATTCTTGAGCCACTGTTTCTGGTTTCATAGCCACATATCTTGGTTTCTTCATTGAAGTCTTCTTATGTGTTTTTCCATCATTACCGATGTTTTCCCCCAACTCTTCTGAGGTAAGACCTGCCACATTAGCAAATTGATCAAGTTTTAATTGAAGAGCTTCATAAACAAAGACTCTTTTTGGTGCCTTCTTGGGGAAAGGTTCTTTTAAAGTATCTGGAATAGAGATTTTCTGCTGCATATCTTCCCCTTCAAGATATTTGCTCAGATGGAAAATCGTGTAGTCTTGAAGGTTGTTTAATGAAGTTTTGTCGAGAACTTGTTCTACAAACTCAAGGATTGATTTCGGGATCTCCATGAAATTCTCCAATAATTTCAAATTAGCCTTCACACAAGATTTCAAATTGCGCAATTTATCCCATTCTTCATCTAAGTCGAAAATCTCCCAAAGCTCAGATAATTGGATTTCAGGGAAAAGCTCGTTTTTCCTGTAGAAATTTTGGAAAAGGACCTCATAATGAGAAACTTTTAGGAACCCAAGAACCTTTTGTACTTTCTTCATTAAATTATCATTTGGAAATGAGTTTCTTTGTGATTTAAACTGCTCGCAGATCCATTTTGCCTCTTCCATTATGGCCTCATTGTTGTGTTCTTCACCTTTTCTAACTCTTGATTGTAATCTTTCAGGAATATCTGTCTTAATTATCTCAATATCGCCTTCTGAGATAATGACATCAGGCTCAAAGGAGCCAGGCTCGAAATCATCTTTGAGTGTCTTTTTCTTACGGATCACGATCTCCGCATCGAAGAGATCTTCATCATTGGATTCTTGATCAATAGGAATTTCCATCAGATCGTCGAGTTTTTCTTTTTCTTTGAGCTCTGAGGTTATAGGCACTTCAACATTCTTCTTGACCTTCTTCAAGGATGCATTAGATTCGATATCTTCAGAGGACTTTCTCTTCAAAGGATTGACATTAGAACTGGAATCTAAGGGTTCAATGAGAGGACTCTTTTTCTCAGGAAGTGGACTTTGTGCGTTGAGTTCATCTTTGAAGTCTTGGTCCATATCTAATAAAGGACTTGGCTTCTTGTCTTCGTAATTATCGATGAGATCAACCATTTCATTGGCATTGGGATCTTCCTCTTCAGGAGAAGAGGCCTTGATTTCAAGGGAAGGAGAGGGAGAACGGGAATGATCTGGGGAGAACTGGTTTTCTTTCAAGTTCGATGACATTTTATTGATATAAAATGTATTTTGTTGATGGAGAAGTTTGAACCCAGGGTTTTTATATTAGTTGGTGAATTATTCAGGGCCAAAATGCATTTACTTCGAAAATTTTGACATTGCTCGAATAATTCGTTCGAAACCTGAAAGATTTATAGTCAAATTAAAAAGTTAAGGGGGCCCAAATAAGGGGATAGAACATCTAAACTAATAAGTATATTGAAAGGCAACTTTAACTTTATTTAGGAGCTCCTAAGTCCCTTGACTAAAGGAAACTAAAGAATTTTGTATTTTGTTCGTTTTTTATATGAAAGTCACTTTTAATGCTTAAACTGGACTTAACTACATAAAAACGAAAGAAAAATAACGAGAAAACTATAAACGAGAAAACTATCTCATCTTCGACTTTTCACAATGAGAGAATTTAAAAATTTAAAGAAAGAGACTTTCCTTTTAAGTTCTCTCGTTCTTAAAAATCGTAATAATCAAAGAACCAACAATCATTTTTCAAAACGATAGTTCTAATATATGACTTCGAAAACCATAACATCTACTTGTTCATGGCTCTTATCACAAAAAAAAACAATTAAAATTTTCAATTTTCCACAATGAAATAAAGCTGAAATTCCTTCATCAAGCAAATGTTTTTGCAAATTTTTAAATTCTGAAAAATAAATTATTAAAAAAAATCTTGTTAAAGCGTTTATATTTGAAAAATTTCCTTTAATTAAATCGTATGTTTTTTTATTAAATATTTTCAAAAAACTATCTCTTATTATTATTTTTATTTTTTTTTTTCTAAATAAAAAATATATAAAAAACAGAAAAACAAATTAAAAGAATAGGCCACCAATTTAAAGAACAGACCACCAAAATAAAAGTGCATTTTTTTTAATTTACCGCTGTCTATTCATGAGATTTAATAATTGCAAATTTATATATGAATTAATTCAAGACGAAAACAAAATGTTTTTAGAAAAATTTTTAAGTTTGTTTTGTCATTTTATTTATTGCAAAAAATATTATTAATTATTTTATTTCTGCTTATCGAGAAAAAGCTTCATTTTTTCAATGGTCATTGCCGATCAATTTCAATCATGACATCTCGCTAAACCTTAATATTTATAACGGTAAATGATAGTGATAAATTTTAGATCATTTTTCATTTTTATTTGAACTTCTAATTTTTAATATTCACAAAGTTATTTAATTATGGAATTTTGCAATCTCAATTTTCCTTGTAATTTGTTAGAAGTCATGGATTTTATTGGAATTAGAAAGAGTGGTGTATTATTTTTAAAGAAAAGAAAGATAATGCTAATAAAACTAATATTGACACAAATATGAACGGACCCAATGAAGGACTTATGTGGGCCCTGGTAATACCATATAAGGGATTAGCTTCAAGGTTGTTTTGAGTAAATTTTAAAAAAAAATGCATATTTGATGTTTTTTTTTTTTCATTAAATTTAAAATGACAACTATCAGCATAATCTCTTATAGAAAATTGATAATTAAAATTTATTTATCATTTTCTTCTTTAAAAAAACTATCGTTGGTCATAAATTCATAGAACTCAACATTTGCTCCAATGGGGAACAGCTCGAACAATTTGTATTTATCCAACGAATTCAAGTCTCCAGACACTGAAAATAAGCATCTCACCATATAAGTCAAAACTTCTTCTGGAACATCTATTTCTTTTAATTTGAACACTTCCTTAAATTGTTTCAGATTGATGTTAAGTCCTTGTGCTCCTTTCGGATATTCCTTGAAAAAGAGCTTCAAGCTAGATCCATATTTATTTATGAACTAAAATATTAAAATATTGGATTTTTTAATGATAATTTTAAGAAAAAGAGGCACTTTTTGAGTTTTGGCCTTGATTCTCTTTTCCTCTTCTTCTTCCATGAGACTATATTGTCCAATCAACGTTTTAAATATGCTTTTTACCACCGCTATATCATTAAAGTTTTCCAAATCCAGCTCCAAATATTCATAATTATTATCTTCAATCAGAAACCTAGCCAACAATAATGAATCCTTCTCCGGGTTAATACAAAATGGCTCCCTTAACTCATAATTATTAAAATTTTACTATTATATAATACTCTTCCAAGATAGCTTTCATCGCTCTCATTGAAACCTTCTCATCGTTAATTACATCATTTCTAATTAAAAGATCTTCTAAATCCGGCTTTTGAATTCTCTTCAACTCCATCCTTAATCTCAACTCATAACCTAGAATGTGAACATCTTCAGCTGTAACTCTTTTCACCTTCTTCTTGAAGATTAAATCTCTCGGAATCTCCTCTTTTTTCTTAAAATTTGATGGCAACAACGTCCGAGAAGTGGGTCTTGTAAATCCTGAGGAAATGCCATTGTTTTTCAGATCTTTTGTCTGGTTTTCAACTCTCTTTTTCTCTTCAAGATTCCGCAAACTCAACAAAGTCTTATATTTCTCATTCAATTCCTCATAAAGATCTTTATTATTCTTCAGTTCTTTTTCAAGAACCTGACGATCGTATAACTGTTCTTTGGTTTTTACCTAGATTTTCATAAAATTAGAAAAAAACCTTTAGAATACCTCAATTTTTGAGCGTAAATCAATTATTGTCTTTTCTTGATATTGAATAACTTGTTCTTTTTGTCCTAAAAGATTTTTGAAGGACTTTTCAATGGTTTTCAAATCATCTCTCTCACTTAATGTGAAATCCGCTCCTTTCTCATATTCAACTTTCTCCTTTTCATTCTTTTTTTCAAATTTTTCAGCTGCGGCGATTAAATGTGAGATTTGCACTGATAAGCTAATGTTTTCATCCTTTAGACTTTTATTTTCCTGATTCATTTTTTCACTTGTTTTCCTGAGACTCTTAACTTCGTCCAAATATCGACCGGTTTTTTTCTCCAACATTTCCTTCTCTACTTGAAGTGTAATGATTTCTTCATCTTTCTTTTCATTCACAAAATGTTGTTTTTTCATTTTTTCCTTGAATTCGAGGATAAGTTTATGTTGAATTAGAAATTGGTCTTCCTTTGCAATATCCATGGTTTTTGTGCTGTTATCAGTGGCCGTAGTGAAAAGCAGGGATTTTAATCTAAAGTTCTCATCGAGGAAATTCTGATTTTCAATTTCCAACTCTTGAGTTTTGGTGAATTTTATGTTTTGTTTGGTTCTTTTTAATTCCAGGCTCTTTTCGTCTAAGCTTTTTTCTAATTCTTTTACTTTTTTCTTCAATTCATAGAAAAGGTGGGATTTTTGATCCTCAGGTCTAGTTTGTCCATCAATTGTTATGAGGAGTTTATTCAGTTTTTTATTATTTTTCTATGATAAAAAAAGGTCAGTCATTAGAAAAAAGAAATTTGAGATACTTCTAAAGCCATGATTTTTGTTGTGTATTTAAGATTTTCTTCCTTGAGATGGTTTGTCAAATTTCTCAAATGCATGCATTCTTCATATAGTTTTTCCTACTTTTTCTAATATTATTTGAACAAATTATTATAAGACTTTGTCCATAATCATATGTTTAGGACGCATTCTAGCATAATCATTGAAAGGGGAATGATCAGCGGGTCGTTTTCTTTTTATTCAATGCTTTTAAATCAATTATTTGTAAGCTTTATACTGCTCAAACGACATTTTTTTAATTGCTTCATTCTGATTTTGCTCAAAATCCTGAGCAAAAACATCTTCCTTGACAAGATAAAAGCGTTTCCTTTAATTTAATTTAATAATTTGAAAAAATTAACTATGACTTTTTAATGATCGAAGCAGAAACAGTTCTTCTATTTATAATTTGTTTATTTGGAAACGGGATTTTTTCAATAGCGAAATGCTTTTTCGCAGATTCAGGACGAATATTATTGGATTTTTGAATTTGAGGCTCGTTTATTATGATTTCTTGAGGAGTGGACCTGCTTAAAATTCAATATATGAATATAAAAAGAAGAATCTATATAAAAAACATTTGGAAATTATTGCAAAAAATGTAGTTGTAGTGTTTTTGAGAAAAAAGTAAAAAATTTTTTTATTAAATTTTCCAATTTTTCAAAAAATCACAATAAAATACAAAATTTAAATAAATTATTAAAAAAGGGCCAAAAGTCTTAAAGATTAAACTAAAATCGAATTATAAAGACCAATATGATAATAAGTCATTTCATTTCTGGGGCTATGAAAGGTTTCAATAGACATGTGATTTCTCCAATCAAGCCCTTTCTTCTCAATAATTTATCTATCTCCCAATTTTCCGAATCAGAAAAACCCAAACCAGAACATTCGAAATTTTTCGTGCCTCCTCCAAGAGAACCCTATAATGAAAAAGACCATCCAGACGATAAAAATACATATGTTCCATTTACCAAGGCTCTTTATTACAAATTGATCGGTGATTTTAATCATCATTTAATTCATTTTATGATATTTTTTCTTTAAAGATGAAAAACAGAAGAATTTCGAAATAAAAAGAAGCTGTTATTACGCTTTGGAAAGAAATGGGGAAGTTTATCATGTTTTTGATGCATCAAGAATCGTAAAAATAGTCGAATTTTATGATAAATATTTATGATTTCAAGCCTTATGGGAGAATGTGTGTTAGGATAGCTGTTTTTTTGCAAGGAAAACATAAACCAACTTATATTAAAAATAGAGTTGGACATGGAGATCATTGCATTGTTGTCAATGCCCTAAATATAAAAATGACTGGAGTAAAAAAACTGAAAAAAAAGCTCACTTATCATACTGGTTTCGTCGGCCATTTGAAACGAATTCCTTATAGGAATTTTATGGAAGAAAAGCCAGAACATTTGGTTTGAATCTAATCCAATTTTTATGTCATAATTGGTTTTTTTCTTTCAAGATTCATTTTACCGTCAACAAAATGCTTCCAAAAAATAAGTTGAGACCTCAATATTTGGAAAAACTGCAGGTTTTCAGAGAGGAAATTGACCTTCCTGGCTTTCCTAACGTAATCATTCAATAATATATCATTTAAAGTTTTTTTTACAGTTCTTGCCTATTAACCAATATAAATTCGACCCTAATATTCATGAACCATTGATGAAGAAAGTGAGTAAAGAAGACACGGTTGTAGTCTATGAATCTGTGCCAGGTCTTGATTTCAATCTCTGAATTATTTTTTTAACAAAAAAACAAAAAATTAATTTTAATTTAGGAGACGCTGAGGAGTTCAAAGACTTCAAAAGAGAAGAAGAAACCGAAACAAACCCAGAAAAACCATGGACTATAAAAGGAAGCGCTGAAAACAAAGCAATCGGCAAAAGATATAAAAGATATATGCAAATACTCAAGAGATATAAGGAATATAAATTCAAGCCTAAGAAAAACAACGATCCAAGAAATAAAGAGTTCTATATGATCAAATCTGCCAAGAAGATCAAGAAATATCATTTGGATGAGTTGAAGGATTGTTTAATCGAAGATGCAGAGGATGATGAAGAAGATGATACCATGAAATGAAAGGATGAATTTCCATAAATTCAATTTATTTTGTTTAAAAATCAAACAAAAAAAACATAAAAAGTCTTGAAAAATGAGTTTCTTGAAATGGTTTTACATATACCCCAATCTAAAAAAGAAAGCATTTAATATTGACAGAAAATAATTTATTAGGAACTTTAAACAGAATTCATTTTTGTCAAGAACTCCATCATTATTCAAATCGCATTCCTCAATATATTCCAAAATGTCCTCATCACTGATTTGAATATCAAGGAATTGATGGAAAACATGCCTGATTTCATTCAAGGCAACTGAATTTTTATCTTTTCTGTCAAAAATCTTATAAATTTCATCTGCCTCAGCTTCTTTTCCATTCCCCATAAACCTAACCCAAATTTTTAATTAAATCATCCTAATTTAAAAAAAAAACCATTTTCTTGCAATGATTTCAATAGTTTCCGTAAAAGTAAATGTTTGCTTGCTGCTATCATAATCATTTTTTTCTTCAAGTTCCTGCTCGATTTCCTTGGCGTTCTGATTCTGAAACCCAAAATTCCCTAGAATGCTTTTAAGTTGACCTCGAGATATGAGACCGTTTTTCTCAGTATCATAAAAATCAAAAGCCTCCTTGATTTCTTTCTCCTTAAATTTTAAATTATAATTAACAAACAAAGAAAATCAAGGAACCATATCCTCACTAAGCTTTAACTCCAGAGTTTGTTTTTTAGGCCCTTTTATTTTATTGGTTGCCTTTGGAAGAGTTGTCAATTTTTTCGTTTGGTTTCTTTGCATTTTTATGTCTTTTTAATTTGAAAATAAGTTATTTTTAAGAAAAACGAGAAATAATTAACGACTTGATTTATTCTCTTTTCTCTTCTCATAGAGGCTTCATTTTTTATTAACCAGAAATTTGAAAACCTATTTGACGAAGTTATAATATGTTTTCACTCATTTTTTATTAGAGGATGGCAAATAAGTTTCGCTTTTTTTCCGAACTCAGAAATAAAAAGAATTATTTTTGAATAAAAATATTTTCGATTAAAACTCAATAAATTTTTTTTTTTTCATTTTCAATCTAAACTTTTCAAAGCAAAAACTAAAATGGGTGCTTGTGGCTCTAAGCAAGATGCCTCTCCTAAGAAATCTGGACTAAATACAGGCAAAGGCAAGCTCCAAGATTCTGGTAGCACTGCCGAATGCAAGGTGGTTTTCCTTGGAGATTCCGCCGTTGGGAAATCCAGCATATCTCAGCGTTTTTGCAAGAACATCTTTACCGGCGAGCATGAGGTTACCATTGGAGGGGCCTACATTCAGCAAAAGGTTCAATTAAAAAACGGCTCTTTCTTAAAATTACATCTTTGGGATACTGGTGGAGAAGAGCGTTTCAGAGCAATGGCTCCATTATATTATAGAGATGCTAATGCTGCAGTTTTGGTTTATGATGTTTCTAATAAACAGACATTTGATTCGATCAGATATTGGCTCAATGAATTGGATACGAAGGTGAAACAAGATGGATTGGTTTTGGCTTTGGCGGGGAATAAATGCGATTTGCCAGAAAGTAAAAGACAGGTGACCCTGATTAATGCGAAAAGTTTTGCTGAAAATAATAAAATGATCTTCGCAGAAACTAGCGCTAAAACTGGAGATGGGATCACGGTCCTGTTTCAATCTCTTGCGGAGGAGATCACTAAGAAGGTTAGTAAATAAATGTAATAAGATGGTTTGAAAACGCAAAATAATAAGAAAGAAAACCAATTTCATCTATAATCTATATTCATTTGAATTTATGTCATTTAACAAAAAAAGTTAGTTTCCTGTTTTTATTTCGGAAATTTTTTTTCAAAGAGTCATAAAAAGAAGGAAAAAAAATTTAAAATGAAGACTTATTTGTATATTTGTATTTTTTATTTATATATTTTTAATTTTGTAGTGCCTCATAATCTCTATAAAATGAAACAAATTTTTTTTTTTGGAAATAATGAAAAAAAAATGAAAATGAATTTTTAAAAATTTAGGAAAATTTCATATAAGTTTAGTTTTTTTAAAAAAAAAAAAAATAAAAAAATAAAAAAAATAAAAAAATGAAAAACTACATAAAAAAATCTTTTAAAAAACACTCCCAGAAAAAAAAAAAAAATTTCCATTAATTATGTTCCATTTCTTGAACAACGGCAAGACTCTGGTCCTTGGCATGCTAAGTCTTTCAGCTTCATCCTTCCTTTATTTTTATAACAAACCCTTTCATCCCCAATCGCTTCCAATAGTCAAACTCCAGCCTTTTGACCTTTCTCCCGAAGCACTTGGTCCCACCTGGATTTGCAAACGCCCAATGAGGCTGGGCGGACCTCGTTTGGAGCTTGAGACTGCTCAAAATACACAAATTATAGCTCATTTATACGGCCATGCAGGAAGCGGGATCACAATGGCTCCAGGAGCCGCTCGATCTTTGTGCTTGCAGATACAGAAAAAGCTTGCCGAAGAGGAAAATAAAAATCAAAAAATTGCGATTATTGGTGCTGGAATCATGGGTTTGATGGTCGCTTATTTTCTGGTCAATGAACTTATGATTGACCCCAAAAATATACAGATATTCGATAAGAATGTGAAAGACGCTGAGAAGGGACCCTCATATATGGCCGCTGGACTAATCAAACCAACTTTTTTGGAGGGGAACAATATGGAAGTAAGGGAACAGTGTTGTTTTTCTTATAAATTTTACGATGATATCCTAAATGGAAAAAAGTCAGACTTCCACAAAGAAATGGGGAGAAAGTTGCCCTATTACGCATTTGGACTCGAAGATGAAATAACAGAATTAATTGATTTCAGATATTATCTTGAAGGTGGACTCATGAAACCTGGACGGAAAGTGCTGGTTGACTTCGAAACTGGCGTCTTTCAAAAAGCCATTGAATATTTGGACGCGATCTTCATTGAGACTGGATTATTGATGAAAGATCTTAAAGAAAATTTGCTTACCAAAGGTGTTTCCCACACTCAAAAAACAATTAAAAGTTTTTCTGAACTCAGCGACAAGCAGATAATAGTGAACGCGACAGGAAATCAAAGCGGCCAGTTAACAAATGATACAAATCTGAGGCCAGAGAACGGTGATGGCTTCTTGATTTGTCTCAGGGGAAAAACAAACCAGGGGATTAACTACATGTACACTGATTACGCTATGAAGCAAATCATTTATCCAAACGGGATGAAAGTTACCCAGATGAGATATAGCACACCAAAGAGGAAATTGCCGGGAGAACAAGAGTGTGAACACATTTTGGGAGGAACCTCTGTGGAAATTCCAGAGGAACTGACGGAAACTGAAGAAGTAGTCGATTTTCCTGGTGGAGAACATGTTCTTGAATGGAATCGGGCTCTTTTTTACAAGTTGGAGGATTTTAATTAAAAGGTTCTTAAAATTTTTTTTTTTTTTTAATTTGGGGTCGTCCCAAGGCTTTAAATTAATTTTTCATTGTTTTATTTTTTTAGCATGTTCCTTTATTAATATTAGAAGCATTCTTTCTCA
>Ga0302186_10000787_pt1 | contig 27439 bp, 26 predicted proteins | sample II_Bog_E1_2_FD_198782 | JGI IMG/M metagenome (GOLD analysis project Ga0302186, IMG submission 198782) | Peat permafrost microbial communities from Stordalen Mire near Abisko, Sweden - II_Bog_E1_1 | ecosystem: Environmental > Terrestrial > Soil > Wetlands > Peat | place: Sweden: Abisko... | reverse complement strand
CGTCTTTTTCAAGCTTAAATATGAGTCTTTGAGAAGCATCGAGTTCCTTTTGCAGCTTTATAAGAGAAAATATCTGGAGTTTTCTAATGTTTTAATTAGAAAAAACCCGCATTTCTTCAGTGAAATTCGAGCTTTTCATGATTTTGGAACGCGATATCGCAGGAGATTGAAAAGGCCCTCTTTCTAAAGAGTTCTGATTTTCCATTAAATTAAGGGTTTTTTTATTTTTATTAAATATTGAGAAAGTTTCATTATTAGAGAAAAAAATATATTCGAAAATTCTCTAGTTTTTATTCATTTTAATATAACAATTTCCGAGATTCTGGATCCAAAGAAAGCCTTTTCTTTTGAGGAGGCTTTCTTTCTCTAAGAGTTTCTTTAGAACTTTCTAAGAAACCAAGGTTTTCTCTGGAATTTTCTAATAAACCTCGTTTTTCTCTTGAATTTTCTAATAAAACCCTTGAATTTTCTATGAATTTTCCATGGTCTTTTTCATTGCGATTTTCTAATGAAATTTGTCTGGAATTCTCCTTATCGAAATCCTCGATTTCGCTTAATTTCTCTTTAAATTCTTGGATTTTAGATAAGAAACTCGTTGTGCCATCCAAACTATCTAAAGCCTTGAATTCGAAGATAATTTTCTCTAGAAATCGAAGCCTTTTCCTAAATTCCTCGAATTCTTCCTTTTTCTTCATATTTTCTCTTATTTTCAAGAGAAAGTCCTGTTTTTCCTCTTGACAAATCCTATGATAAATAAAAACTCCTTCTCTAATTTCCTTGATTTTCTCATCAAAAAACTCAATTTTCTCTTGAGTTTCGAGGTCTTTTCGCTTCAAATTTGCGATTTCCATCGATAAACTCCTATTTTCCTCAATAATTCGCTTATTTTCAGCCAAAGTTTGGGTTTTTTCTGATAAAAGTCGCTTATTTTCTGATAAAAGCTCATTTTTCTCCTTTTCAAAAACCTCTTCTTGAGATTTTATTAGATTTTCAGCCTTTTCATTATAGAAATCCTTGATTTTATCTATATTTTCTTCAAAACTCCTCATTTTCACATTGTTTTTATTATGAATTTCCTTGAAAATATTAGAGAAAATCCCAAAGAAATTCATGATTTCGGCTTGAAATTCACAAAGGAAAAAATGTTTCAAATCTTTGATTTCTTTCTTTAGAAAAACAGACATTTCTCTGATATTTCCAGCCAAAAACACGACTTTTTTCTTATAATTTCCCAATAAAATACGGAATTCTGTGTTTTCGGAAGCCAAAATCTCGATTTTCCTATGATAATAAGCTTCTTTTTCAAGAAAAGCAGCCTTTTCGCTTTCCCGAATCACGAATTCCTTCTTTTCGCATAATTTTTCGAATTTCTCTGTTAGAAAATCGCTATTTCTGGCGTTTTCTCTGATATTTTCCTCATATTCCTGGATTTTCCTCTTAAAGATTGAATTCCTCTGAATTTCCTCTAATAAATCACTTTCTTTCTCAGCTAAAAGAAGCCTCAATTCTCCATTTTCTTGATTTTTCTAATAAAAGAAGCCTATTTTATTAATAAATTCATGATTATTAACTTCTTTCAGGGTTTTTTCGATCTCAGTATATTGTTTTCTAAGGAAATTGTATTGATTATTAGAGTTTTTCAATAGAATCTCAACTTCTTTTAGGATTATAGCAGCTGAGATCTCACATATTCTTTGAAGAATAAAGGATTGGCTGGCCTTATCTTGAGATAAAGTAGAGAAAAGCTCATCGGAAAGGAGTTTTTCATTGATTTTATCAAAGAAAAGCGATCTAAAGTCAAGGTTTTTCACTATCATTCTAATCGAAGAGTTTAAATTAATTCAAATTTTAAAGGAAAATCGCTATTTTTAATTAGAAATATTAGAAATTTAAAGGAAAAAGGCTTCATTTTTTAAATTAAATAAAGTCGTTTAAAAAAAAAATCTTTCAAATCCTTTGAAATTCAAATATTCCATTATTTTTTCCTTTAATTAATTAACAAAAAAGAAGTCCTTTTCCTTTTTCTCAATGCAAAAAGAACCCAATGGCTCCTTCAGTTATGGCTTTTTCCAGCTTTTCCTTTAAAATCACCTTCGATTCATATTCTGGCAAATCAATTTGATTAAAACAAGTATGAGCCACAGGCAAAGCGTTTTTCTGATTAACTCTATATATTTTCAAAGGCAATTTCTTAAATCCTTCACTAGGCACTCTAAATGATCCTATAATATCAAGATAAAAAGCCTTAGTTTTCAATTAATTAAAGGAAAAACCTGAAGTAAAAAACAAGAATTGAGCCCTCATTTTCTCATCATATTCCTCCAGAATTTCAAATAACCAATCCACTATATTGTTATTATATTTCTCCATAATAACAGCAAATTCCTTCATTTCCTCGACTTTTTAAGAATATCTTGAAATATCGCGATTCTATTAATTAATTTACTGTTGATTTCTGGCATTCCTGCGATTTTCAAGCCTAATTCCTTCTCATCTAAAAGAGAAATCGCCTTTGAAGGAATTATCTCATGAATCCCTTGGATCAAATATTGAGCCTGTTGTTGGATTTCCAAACCCATTTTCGTTGAAGCGAAAATCTTCACAAATTCACGCTTGTTTTCCTCAGTTACTTGGATAGTTGAACCGTCTTTCACTAGATCGAAAACCTTTATCTCATCAAATTCTTTCCGTTCATAGCTAATTGGAAAATATCAATTAAAACATCAAGAAATGATAATAGAAATCAATAAAATCAAGAAAAATCAATAAAAAATCAATAAAATCAAGAAAAATCAATAAAAAATCAATAGAAAATCAATAAAAAATCAATAAAAAATCAATAAAAAATCAATAAAATAAAATCGAGAAAAAACAATAAATAACAATAGAAAAACAATAAAATTATCAATAAATCATGAGAAAACTATTTGAATATCAATATTTTAAAGAAAAATCAATAGAAAAGCTATTATATATTACGTGAAATAAGTCTCCAGATTTTCTAACGGATTATATAATATCCATTCCAAACTTCGAGCTAGAGACCCGTCGATATCTTCAAGATCTCTCAAATTGAGGTTTTTTTCTTTATAAAATTATATAATTTAAAAAAAAACACTTTTTTCAGAGAAAAATATACTAAGAATATGTTTGAGGAAGGATTTCGGGAAATAAACCCCGAAATTCCAATTTTCAATGAGACATTTCGCAATCATTCGACCCACAAATCGGAAATGTGTCAAATGATCAGGTATTATATAAGACATACTGCTTGGTTGATAAGAAACTCCATTGGCTGATAGTTGGAAAAGCCCGAGATCTGGGTTAAATATCTCTCTAGATAGGATAGAAAGCCATTCTCTCTTAAGACCGCCTGAAGTAAAATATAAAGAATTATGGAGTTTTATGAAGAAATATAATGAAATATAGAAAAATCAGAAAAATATAGAGAAATATAAAGAAATATATAAAGAAATATATAAAGAAATATAAAGAAATATTTTAGAAATATAGAGAAATATAGAGAAATATAGAGAAATATAGAGAAATATAGAGGAATATATAGAAATATAGAGAAATATCAAAAAATATAGAGAAATATATAGAAATATAAGAAATATAGATATTTCTTATAATGAAATTTAAAAAATATATAGAAAATATATAGAAAATATATAAAAAATATAGGAAATATAACCTGCATCCCATCCTTCTTCATTTTCGAACTCGATTTTGAAATCATCCAACGCCAATTCCGCTGGTTTCAAAAGCATGAGTTTTTCCATCGTGGAATTCCAAATCATATTCCTCTTGACCATGACTGTGTCCCGAATTAATTCATAATAAAACCCTTAAATTAACTAAAAAAAATCCGATACTTTGATGTGTATTCCTCCTATTTGGTTGATTGGTGATTTTCTTAGCTCTTTCTTTGGCAATATTCCTTTAAAAAAACCCCCTTTGATTTTAAGATAATTTCTCTCATTACTTGATCAAGATAAATTTCGTATCAGCGGAAAGTGTTGAGAAATTCGTGTTTTTCTGAATCAAATATCTCCAAACATGAGACAAATTATTGTTATTATGCGTATTAGAACAGCTTTTGACATAATAATCCAACACAGGACAAAATTTCTCAGTCACCATATCGAAAACTTCATCCAAATGCAGGTTTTTCTTTATTTTCTTATCCTCGACTTCCAAAGTCAAGAGTTTCGATAATTGTGGGACTTCATTAATAGCATCTTCTTTCTCGAGACTTTCATATTCGACTTCTTCCAAAGGATTCAAGAAACTATAGACATAAATAAATGCTTTGAATCCGCATTTATAGACTTTATATATAGCCGAAACCTGGCTATTTTCCTGAGTGCAATCATCTCCTATGAAATCGATTAATAAATCGACATTATTGATAATTCCTTTGAATAATTGCACTGTTAAAGAGGTTTCGAGTCTTTTTCTTAAGGAACTCGTGATTTCATGAAGTTCAGACTTTTCTTGTTCCCGAAGCCATGATCTAAGAAGCTCTAAATCCTTCCATTGTTCTTTATCGAAATCCTTATTCAAAAGCAGATGTTTATGAAGACTTTTCTTGAATAATCGTCGAAATCGCGCTAATAAATATTTCAAGCCTCGAGAAAAACTCTTGAAATCAAGGAATTTCGCTACTATTTCCTGAGAAAAAGTGGTTATAAGGGCGATTCGCGATTCTTCGTTTTCGATTTCCTTTAAATTTCCATTGATTTCATGCGCGAGTTTAAAAGTCTCGATATTTTTCGTTGTTTCTTCTAATGAAATCAGGAATTTATCGCTGAAAAGCTTCAATAAATTCAAAAGAAGAACCTCAAAATCGCCTATTTCTGTCACAAAGAGTTTCACTAAAGATTTGAGATAATGTTTTTCGAAGAATCGTGGATGATGGATCAATTTCATTATCATTTCTTGTTTATTATTGAGGAAAATAGGGATTATTGGATATTTCTCAATGATCGAAGCTGATTTCTCATCTTTTACTGAGAGTTTCGCTTCCAAGGCCATCGTGAAATCGATAAGCATGTTTTCAAGATCTGGTTTTTCCAATAATTCAAAGAAAATATCAAGGAAACTCTTAATTTGAGGGCTTTTGGTTGCAAATTCTGGGGTTTTCTTAATAAATTCTCTAATTTTGGTTAATTCCTTAAAAGCTTCGATTTTAAGTCCTTGATTCGCGATATCCAGACGAATTTGTTCAGAAAAGGCGAACTTTAGCTTGAAAATCATAGGTAAAATCGTGTTTTTATTGATTAATTGGGTGAGGAAATCGATGATTGTGATAGTTAATTCCGCGATTTCCTCAATTCTTTCTTTATTGGGAAGAATAGGGAATAAAGCATAAATTTCAGCGTCTTTTTCAGGATTTATTAATTCTATGAAACCCGCATAATCATTCAATAGAAACATTAGGCCATCTAATAGCTTATAAGCATTTATTGGAGATTTGAAGAGATATTCACAGGTTCTAAGGAAATATCGAGTTTTGAATAAAAGATCTTCATCGATTTTCGGGTTCTTCTTATTAATTAAAACTAAAGCCTGTAATAATTTATAAAGAATCTTATCTGGAATTATTGGGATTTGAGCTGAGAAATCGGCTTTATCTAATAAAACCTCGATTTTCTCATATAAATCGATATTTTCATGAAGTTTGTTTTCATTTTTATCATCAGAATTAAAGAAATTATCGATTTCCTCAATAAATTTCTTCTCATTGCTCGGCTCTTCGATATTTTCTTTGATTTCCTCCTGGAAACTCGATTCTTTATTAGGGAAATCAGCCAAATCTCTTCTGAATTTATAAGCGACTTTCCTTATTTCATTAGGCAATTCATTGATCATTTCGATGCTCATTCTTTTATAAATATTAGCCTTGATATTCTCATCCTTTAGTTTGGCCAATTCCTCGATAAGTTCTTTCCAATCGTTTTCTGATAAATTTTCTCTTTTTTCCTTCATTATTCGACTGCCTTTTTCGCTAATTAAAGCCAATTCGCGTTTCAAAAGGATTTTTTCCTTCATTTTCGCATTATTCGCCCTTTCATTTTCCTTTTCTTTTTCCAATAATTGCTTCATATCTTGATTATATTTCTTTTTGGCTTCATCCAAAATCGCGAATTTGAATTCCTCAGGCATTTCCATGAAATATAAAGGATCTATTCCATATTTTAATAAGGCATCAGGTGGAAAGCCATTTCCTTCGAAATCATAGAGAAATTGGATTAATTCAGGACTTATTTCCTTGCTTCTTTCTTCATAATTCATTCTCGCTTCATTGAGGAAATTGCCTTTTTCATCATCTGGTAAAGATAAGAAGATGCCAATATCCACTCCATAAAGACTTAAAGCGTTTTTCGGGAAGCCAAAAAGCTCGAAATCATAGGAAATTTCGATATTCATTTCTTCGTTATTATTCTGATAAGAGAAAAAAGCCTGTTGATGTTCAGAAGGCTGTTTTTGCATTGGAGGCATTGAATTAATATTGCTTGGATTCATAGGTTTATTATTTTCCTCAGGATTGGAGATTGGATTGGTTAATTTGAGATATTCTGAAAGGATTTGATGGATATTGGTTAAAGGCTCTTTTCTATAAGCAAAAAAGCTATTTTTTTTATTAAATAATATGGGATTTACTTATCAGAAACATCGAATTTCAAGCCTTTTTCCTCATAATTCTTCAAACCATAATCAATATCCGCAATATCTTCTGGGATCAAATTCATAGACCTTTTGGAAATTCGCTTCAAAAAGGCGAAAGTCTTGTTATTGTTATCTTTTTCCTTCAGAACTTTGAGGAAATCGCGATGGATATCTGAAAAAGTCACATATTTCAGGAAACTCGAGATATCTTGTTTTCGGGAAAAAGCAGGACTTTTCTTTTGATATTCCAAGAAACCCTCGATTTGGCTTTTGATGAGCTTTTTCTCTTTAAAGAAAGCCAACATTTCAAGACTTTCTTTGTTTTCCGCTTGGATTTCGGTTTTTTCTCTAATTTCTATAGGCTTTTCTAAGATTTCCTTAGGCAAATCAAAGGTCTTCTTCTCCAAATCCAAGGAATTAAGGCTTTTTTCAAGGTTTCGATTCAAATAAAAGCTAATTTAAAGGGTTTTTTATAGAAAAGATAAGAAAAAAGCCTTACTTTATAGCTTCTTTATCATATTTATATTGTTTTTGAACTACGGATTCAAAAAGGGCCTCTTGGTTTTTCTTAAGACATTGATAAATAATCGCAAAAAAGACGTTCATATTGTTCAAAACCGTGAAATCTTCAGGCTTTTCGGCTTTTTCCAATATCCTGAAACAACAATCCAAAGTTTTCTTATAGACTTCTTGATAATAATCCTCATGTTTTCCTTTGAAGATCAATAACAATAAAGCTAAAATATTATATAAATGATAGATTCCAGCTGGATCCTTGAATAGAATCTCATTATCTGCATAGAAATCCAGGCTTTTTAATGTTTTCCTTAATAATTTCCGCTTCAAATCAGCTGAAAAGTCAGTTTCTAGGGTTTGAAATTCGAAAATTGTTTCGAATAAACTGAAAACCGCATTATTTAAATAAGGTGAAATTTCGCATAAATAATCGAAAAAGGTCTTTTCTGAGCTTTTGAGTTTAAAATCCATCAGAAAACGTGAGAATATAGGGATTTGTTTGAGAATTCGGCCCAATATCTGCAATAAGAAAAAGGAATTCATCAATTGGAACCTTTCGTTTTTCTTCATTGTTTTCCTAAGTTCTTTATCGATAATATCTGAGAGATTTCTGGTTTTCTCTAGATAATTATCACAACTTTCTATGAAACTTTCTAATAAAAAGCTTAAAGTTTTCTCTTGAATTTCAGTTATTTCAAAATCCTCGAAATTGCCATATAAAACCTCGCTTTTTCTGAGAAAAACCCCATTTTCTTTGATTTCACATAAGGAAAACATAGTCAAATAAGCGATATTACCAAGACTTTGAAAAACTAATGAAAGTTTGTTCGAAAACTCCTCAAAACTCAGATTTTCCTTTAATTTCCTATTCTCTTTATCGAAAAAGGTCATTTTCATGAAGAAACCCATGTTTTTCTCTTGGAAATCGGGTTTTCCGGTGGTCCAAAGGATCCTTTCGAAGGTCAAAAACACATAAAGTCCTTGTAAATTATAGAAATCCCTATAATTCTCTATATTCAAATAATCAAGTTTCTTTAGTTCATTGAAAAAAGCCAGGATTTTCTCTATTCCTTGATTACGGATTTTCTCATCAAATTTATTTAATTGTCCCAAACATAACAAAATACATGAGAAATCAAGTTTATTTTCATTAAAAAGCCTGACGAATTGAGCTCCGAATTTCTCTCTAGCCACAGGGATATTGAGATAATTCGCCAGGAAATCCAGACAAAGATCCAAGGTTTTCAGGACTTTAGAAGCCTCGCTTTCCTTTAGGTTATTAGTCAAATATATGAGGAATTCCTTTGCTCTAAAGACCGTTTCATCAAAAACTGCATAATGATCATCATTGAGGATTTTATTATGAAGAATATGGTTAAAGGCTTTATTCACATAAAGCACATATTCGAATTTCGCATCCCAATTATCGAATATCAATTCAATTCCCTTAGGAATATTAGGATCTTTATCATTAGTATTTTGAATAAGTCGAGCTATTAAGTTAATATGAAGGGCCTGTAGACATATTGAATATATAGGATCGAGGCTTTCAAGGCTCGGAAGTTGGAAATTCAAGCCAAGTTCAACGATTTTCTCTGAATTTTCTATTGAAATCTGGAATAAGCGCCTACTGCAGGAAATATCATAATCTTTATAGATAGATTTGATATGAGAATCGAGGATTCTGGCGAAAAAAGCCACATAAACAGACTTTTCCTTATGGGAATTAGGAATAGCTCTTAATTTAGTATGGATAATAAGGAAAATATGATTGGATTTAATGCGGATTTTGCTTTCATAGATCAAATGAAGGAAGAATTCAATGACTTTATTGCCATAACTGATATAATTCGCGACTTTTAAAGGATCTTTAGTATAGAATTTCTCATAATTTTTCTGAAGACTATCAGGAATGGATTCTTCATTTCTATTGAGCAAAAGCCAAATTTGTGAATATTGTCTAATGAAATCGAAAATACTGCTCATTTTCTCTATATAAAGTCGATTTTCCATTGTTATATTTTCCTTCACATTCAATAACTCGGTTTGAAGACTCGGAAATAGGAATTCATTGAATAAATTACAATGGAAATATTTCGAGAAAACCAAGGAAAAATAATCCTCGAAACCCTCGATTTCGACCTTTTTCTCAGCCTCGATTTCCGGTTTCGAAACCAGCTCGTTTTTCTTCAGAATTTCAAGGATTTTCTTAAAAAGAGCTGTCAAAACAACGAAAAATTCAGAGTTTTCACTCAGGAAATTCGAGCCTTTATAATTTTCCGCTAAAGACGCTAAATGATTCGATAGTCTGAACATCTCAGAAAACGCGAAGGCCACTTTAATGAAATACCAGATGAAATCTTGATCTTTTTGAGGCTTTTCCTCATGAATTATTTCCTCATGAATTATTTTCTCATGAATTATTTTCTCATGAATTATTTTCTCAGGAATTTCGTTGATTTCTTGAGCTTTTTCTTCAATTTGTTTAGATGTTTCCATAATATGAGGCTTTAATTTCTCTAATAAAGCTCTTTTCACCTGAGAAAAATATAACAAAACCAGGTCCAAAAGCTTGGGTTTAATGTTTTTTCCGGCTTTGTTTTTCGCGAAAATGAACAAATGTTTCAAAAAGCTTGAAATATAATTAAAGAGTTCGATTTTCTTAAAGACTTTCCTCATATATTTCTTCCCAAGGACTTTGCTTTGAATAAAGCTTTGAAAGGCCTGATATTTGCCTTTAGATTTCTCCGGATCTTCTTCTATTTTCTTCTTGATTTTCTCAAGGCTTTTCTTTAGGAATTTGGCTGTTTCCTCAGCGATTTTCTCACTAAGGAATTGATAGATTTCAAAGAAGCCCGAAAACACAGTTTCGAAGTTTTGATATAAGGAATTCTCTTGATTTTCATCTAATTTCGTTAAAAATCCTCGAAGAGCCATTTCATAATAACTCAATAATAATTCGTTTTTATTGAGATCGGAAATTATTATAGAGATAAGTTCGAAATCCTTGGTTTCTGTTAAAAGGCTTAACATATGATTGGCTCTTTGATAATCTTGATAGAAATCGACTGAATTGTTGCCTGAAAAGAGGTTTCTATCCGAATTCATGACTTTTATGAAGAAAGAATTGGTTTTTTTGAGTTTCTCAAAGAAAACTTCTAAATTATTCTTTATTTTCGGCATTTCCTTAGCCAAAACCTCTATAAAAACACTCAATTGGCTATTTTTTATGTTATCTTTGACATAAAACCATTCTTTCGCATAATTCGCTGTTATCAGCTTCGAAGTATTATAAGAAAAAGGGTTCATGAAGGCTAAATTCGCTTCTATGAAAGTCCTAATATCTTCTTCTCCATAAAAAGCCTCATTTTCAGGATCTAGAATTAGATGTTCTCTCATTCTATTGATTGCTATAAGGACTTCTCTGGATTTATAAGCCATGAAATGAGATAAAGCCTTATAATAACAAGGGATTTTCTCGAGATTCTCATAATCATAGCTTTTCCTTATAGCTAATTGGATGGTTTCTTGATCTTTTAAGCCGATTTCCTTGATTTCCCTAAGAAATTCAATGAATTTCTCTTTAAAGGCGAATCTCAAATATATGGGAAAAGCTGGATAATCGTTATATCCATTAACAGTCCATAGAATGAAATCCTTGAGATAGATCTTGATGAAAAGATGAACTTTTTCAAGGATTTCTGGAGTTTCTTTGATTTTTTCTAGAGAATTATAATTATTGAATACATGTTTACTCAATAAAGTGCCATAATTGATGAAAACTCCTCTATAAATCACGAGATTCGCATCAATTGTGAGTCTTTGGAACATATTCATGAAAGCCTGGACTTCAATAGAATCCCAATTATTAATGAATTCATTAGCATTGATCTTTTTGAAGATATTCAATAATGAATTATTCAAGATAGTATGTGAGAAATATATGAAAAGACTGCTATTATTCGAAATAGTCCGAAGTTTCTCAACAAATCGCGAAATCAGCTTGAAATTATAAAGCAAATCCTCGAAAAAGCTCGGTTTCGAATGATTATAGGCGAAAATTATAATCCCTAGGAGATTTTGATATAAAAGGCTTAGATTCTGATCTTTCCGAAAGAAACTTTCTCCTTTTTCTAGCATTTCATTGAGAACTTTCCTATAGAAACTCTCGATTTTCTCAAGGCATTCTTTAGCCATAGGGGATTCTTCAAATCCGCTCATCATATGAATGGTCATATATTCTAATAAGACATTAATATTGGGAATTTCATCAGAAATCGGGTTTTCAATGACTTTATCGAAAATCGTCTTAAAAGTCGAATCAAAGAAAACTTTGGATTTCATAGGGTTCATATTCACTATTTCATTGATTATTATAGTTCGAAACTTTTTCAATACTGGAATATAATATTTTGGAGGACTGAATTTCTCTAGGCCTGAAGCGAAAAAGGCTTCAGCCAAATCATCAAGGAATTCAGAGATATTGATATAATTCTCAACTAATTTGAAGGAATTTGATGGGAAATTCGCAAGGAAATCAAGGAAATATCGAAGAAGTCTCTTATCTTTATTGAGGATTTCATTGGAACTAGCCAGAAATATCAACAATCCGTCTTTATAAGCATTAGTAGAGAAGAATTCCGGCTTATTTTCTTTATAAATCTGATAGATATCACTCCATTTGATATATAATTGATGAATATTGAAGAAAACAAGCGAAATCATCAAAGGAAATCGTTTTGGGTCTTTTTTCTTGAATTTCCTGAGCTTCAATTCGAAGAAAAGGTTAATAAGATCTTGTTTTTGATTGAAATCCTGGGCTTTTTCGACGATTTCTAAATAAATATGGCTTTTTTCTAAAAAAGCCTCAAAACCCTCATTTGTTTCTCCAAAGAACTTCTTGAAAGTCTCGAGGGTTTCTAAATCTTCGACTTCAATGTCCGATTTTTCAGGTTTGGATTTCAGGTATTTTTCCTCGATATCATTTCTGAGTTTATTGAAAATCGGGTCTTCCATTGTCAAATAATGATAGAATTTGTTAAGTTTCGGGTTTCTTCCTTTTTGTAGGAAAAAGGTGAAAAGCATGGTTATTTTCTCTTTGGTTTTTTGTGAAATTCTGAAGAAATTCGGGCTTATGCCTTCTTCCTTCACGAATAAAGTCAAAGTATTGCAAATTTCAAGAAAAAGCTCGAAATCCTCAGTGAAAAACAGGACTTCTAACATTAGATCATTGAAAACCAGGCCCAACCAAGGCTGTTTATTATATTTATAGCCCAATTTATTGACTATGATATTGAATTTCCTGAGATATTTCAATGATTTTCTAAGAAGATTATTCCAAACTTCGAAATCTTGATTTTCTAGGCTTTTCGGTGATTTATTTAAGGAAAGGATTTGATTGCAGGCGTTTTTGAGGAATTTCTCGAAATGAAAACAATAAGTTTCTAATCTGATGATTTGAAGACCAGAAAACATGAATAAAGGTGTTTTCAGGTAGGCTTTCAAGGCTGAAAGGAAGATTTTGGCTTCAGGGAGGGTGTTTAGATTCAAGATGTCATGAGGCTCTTCTTGAAAGGGGGTCTATTGAAATATTAATGAATTAATATATTATAAGTAAAATTAAGAAAAATAAGCAAAAAATTAGGAAAAAATCAAGAAATAACAAGGAAAAAAAATTAGGAAAATATGAAAGAAAAAGGAAGGAAAATTTCACGAAAAATTAAGGAAAATAAGGAAAAAACTTAGGAAAATAATGAAAACTTAAGGAAAAATTATAGAAAATTAAGGAATTAAGGATTTTTATTAGAAATCAAGGACTTTCTTTCTCTTTAATATCATGAAAAACCAAAGACTTTCTCAAGTCCCCCTTGAAAGAGAAAGTCCTGATTTCTAATAATTTTCTCTAATGAGGAAAAATCAGGATTTTTCCTGTTTTTTTTCTAGAAATCTAAGATATGTGGTTTTTTCTTAGTTTAATTCATTTTCTGGAGTATATTGGGAAAAAGGCTATATTACCTGTTGTTCTAAATGTCCTTTGGCATCGCAATAATAATTGAGATTCCTGAGATCGAAGAATTGCATGGGTTTTTGATCAGAAAAGTTTTGATTTTAGTTTTTTTATTGAGTTTTATTTGAATTTTAAATCAAAGCTTTTATCTTTTTCTATTTATAAGTCGAATCTGATGCCAAACGACCGAATTTAAATAAAAAAAGTCTTGATTTCTTTTAAATTTCTTCCGAAATATTCAAAAAACACATTCATTTTTTTCCTTAGAAAAAAGTCCTTTCTAATTAATGAGTCTCCACATCTCTATACCAACCATAAGTCCAATCCAAGGCTATTATCAGCCCAACTGCGAAATATAGTGGATTCTTCAATTTGAGGATTTTATTAGCTGTTTAAAGGCTTTTTTTCTTAATAAAATGACTCAATTTTTACGTCTCAAAGCATCTTTAGTGTTAAATCTCCATCTTAAATAAGCTTTTATTAGAAAAAAAGCAGGACTTTTAATAGAAAAACCTGTTACATCGATAAAAGAAGAGTCTTTGGTCATTATAAATAGCTGTGTTTTCTTTGATGTAATAGTTGAAAAGCTTCTTTTCAACTATTGGAGATTCAGGAAGCTTGGGATCAGGCTTTTTAGAAAGCTCAGTCATGTTTTTTAGAGGAATTTTCTATATTAATTATTAAAAAATTAATAGTTTTTTGGGATTTTATTAAAGAAATCAAAGGAAATAATGCAAAATCGAGGTATTTCGAGGTTTTTCTCGACGAATCTGAGGCATTTCCTGTTAACTTATCGTTTTCCAGCCAAAAAAACATTAGAAACTAGTGATTTTCCCATAATTTAAGCCTTTTCTCTTATAATCTTCATAATAGCTGTGCTAGAGGCTCATGGGAAATATCTTCAGGACCATTTAAAGGAAAAAGTCTTGATTTTTGAAGGGAAATTGCCTGAAAATAGATATTTTCTTTTCAAATGTCCTGATGAAAGGTTTCCTTATGACTTTATGATTAAAGATCCTTTAAACCTTAATGATTCCATAGAGGACTTCACTATTGAAGAGCTTGAAATAAGTTCAAGAGATGAAAGGACTGATTTAATAAAGCATTTAAAACAATCAAAAGACCTTTCTATTTAAAAGCCTTAATATTGAGAGAAATTAGGTTGTTTTGAATTAAAATATGAATAAAACGTCAAAAGTCTAGCTTTTTTTATAAAAAAAAACAAAATAATTCTTAATTTCAGCTTCAAATATATCTCTAACCATGGAAAGCCGGTCCTACATGTTTTCGACCGCTAAAAAGCGCTCGACTCTATTGAAATCCATACCAATTTCGTCTTTTTCCTTTTAATTATAGCATTTTCTCATTTAATTTCCTATTAGATTCCCTAGGGAAGATGATAATGCCCCTAGAGTCAAAATCTATCAGAAGGAATGCCATGATCAATATACCACCTTTAGACAGGTTTTTTTATTGATTTTTTAAAGGTTTTATAAAGGAATTTATGAGTTTTTTTGAAAAAGTGCATGAAGGAAAATGGGAATAATGAGAATTTATGCTTTGATTTCAAGACCAAGTTGGATCAATGTTCAGGCGCTGCGTTTAGAAAGGCCAATAGCGAAAAGGATTATAGCTATTAGAAAGATTAAATAAAGGAAATTTAATAAAAAGAAAGGAAAATAGTTTGAAAAAACAAAGGGAAAATAAAAATTTTTGGGTTTTGAATTAATTTTTTTGATAAAAAGAAATTTTTAATTAAAAATCAAGATTTTTATTGAATTTTTTTAAAAAATATCAGATTTTTTTAAAAACATTGAAGGAAATTTTGATTTTTTAATGAAAATGAGGATTTCATTAGAAAGTTTTAAGGAATTCTTATGAATTTTTAATAAGCAATTAAATAAAAATAAAAGAAATTTAAAAAACAAAGGAAAAAAACCTTTAAAAAAACACTCAAAGAGCGTTTTTTTTTTGTTAAAATTATTTATTAAAAAAAATAAACATTTCATTCCATATCTTTAATTAAAAAGAGGAACTCTTTGGTTTTTACGGTAGAATTCCATTGGACATTTTTTGGAAATCATCATATTTGATCGTCCTCCAATTATTCAAGCTTAATTCAATCAATTTTTCAACTAAATTCATAGTCTAAATAAATGAATTTAAGAGGAATAAAGAAATTTAGATAAAAACTTCGATTTCTGTGTTAGTTTCTCCGAATTTCGCTTTAAAAGCCATGAAATCGAAGTTTTGAAAACAAGGCAAATTTGAATCGTCCATCATAACGTCTATAAGACAAGTGAGTTCCTCTACATTTTTCTTCAAAAGAATCAACATTTTCAATAAAAGCACCTTGAAATAAAGAAACATATTAGAATCCAAGCCACCCATGAGATCCACATATTCCTTTAATAAAGAAAACTCAAGAATTTAGTTCTGGATTTATAAAGAGAAAACCTCTGTTAATTTGAAGGGAGCCTTTTCGAAAGTGATGCCTCCAGGAGTGAAATTGAACATAAAGCCGAAATCTATATGGATTATATGGCCTTGGTTATCAATGAGAATGTTGCCATTATGGCTTTTTATGAGAAAAAATGGGTTATTTTAGAGAAATATGAGGGAAATATAATATTAGAAACCGATCTTTGACGTTTAAAAGGTAACAAACCAAAGAATAAGCAGCCAGACTTTCGACGAAGTTTTTCTGGGCTTCTTCGAAATGAATCCCGAAAATATCTAGATAAATGTCCATCAGGTTAGTATGGTGCTTCTTTTCCAAGAAATGCTTCTTCAAATGATCCACACTCATTGTGTTGGGAATAAATTCTAGAGAAAGAAATGAATGAAGGAAATCAATAAAATTCTATAATAAGGGAGAACAATAAAAATATCCAGAAGGAGAACGATAAAAATCAGTAAAATAGAGAACAATCAAATAACAATAAAATAAAAATCAATAAAAATCAATAAAATAAGAATAAAAACCAATAAAAATTAATAAAATAACAATAAAATCAATAAAAATTAATAAAATAACAATAAAATCAATAAAAACCAATAAAATAAAAAAAATAAAAAAAAAATCAATAAAAATCAAAAAATAAGAATAACGATAAAAATACCTATAATCCCTGAATTCGCGTTGGTGACAATGACTTCATACGGTCTTAAATATGCCATTATTTTTTCTTTTTTGAACATTTCCTTCAATTTCCTCATGATTTGCATGGCCAGCACCTCTTGTCTCAAATCATCCCCCCCCTTGACAATTATAGGTCTTAATTTATAGCTATTGAAATGTGCATAAGGTGATCCCTGTCTAATGGCTTGTTCCTTATCTTCCCAAATATCTCCCCAAGGTCCGAATTTCTTGACTTCTTTCTTTAGATCTGCTTGGCTTGAAATCTTCAAAAAGACGCTTTTCAGCTTTGATTCCTGAATAAGGGTCATTTTTGAATTCTTCAACATTTTATCCAGAAAATTCAAAGTTTCATTAATTGGTAATGAGGTTTCTGAGGATTTTCTCTTGATTTTGAGGCTTTTATCGCGCTTTTCCTTAGAATGTGAACGAGAAAAGCTTTTCGGAGGGTACATTTCATCGAAATTCTCAATTTTCATGATGTTTTCAGGAAGGATTTTCGGCTTATAATTGCCAAAATTCTTCTTTTTTAAAGAAAGCCTTTCCTTTTTCTCATCTTTTTCAATGATTTTCGCGAAGCCATGAAGACCTTGATATTTATTTTGTTCATTTTGTGCGATTTCCTCGATGTTTTCGAATTGAAATAGATCGAATTCATCGATATTATCATCGATTTTATCCCAATCCTGCAAAAGTCTGGGTGAGAGTTCTTTTTTTCTAAAGGGGGATTTGGATTTATTCACAGTATAGCTATAATTTGAATTGCTGGCATTTGAGCCATCTGATAGATTATCACCAGTGGATTGGCTTTTCTTTATATTGGTTCTCATGCTTTCGATGTCTAATTCTTTTACGCTAAAAATATAGATAAAAACCAAAAAGAAAAAAATCCTGAATAATTTAATTACTCTATGGTTTCGACTAATATACGATAAGGCACTCTTTTCCTTGTGATATAGATCTTATAATCTTCTTCCACAATTCGAACTACTAGATTCGATTGGAATTCCTCTTCATAATTCGCGAATGGCAATAAGACGCCTTCGAAAAGATTCAATGATTTCGGCAAGGCTTTCCAAGCCTTGGCTTCTTCCCTCATTTGATATTTATTAGTCTTGATCCAAATATTGGTTTGAACCAGGAAATCCTTGAGTTTTTTGGCTTGTTCAGACTCCTTCACGTTTTTCAAAAGCAGGGAAATCTTAATAAGTTTATTTAGGAATTTCATGAGTAAATTATGATAATTCGATTTGGCTTCTTTTTCCTGGAATTTCATGCAGATTTCTAAACGAGAAAAACCTTTATGAGCAAGAATTTATTAGAAATTTATAGGGACTTTCTTGGAATTCAGGTAAATTCGCAGCTATTGTGTTCAAATTAATCCATTCTCGATTATCCCCATTTACAACTGCGATTTCGCAATACTGAAAATGTCGTTTTTTTCTCAGATTTTTATAAATAAAAGGCTTAAAAAACCGTTTCGATCTTGGTCATTCGTTCCATTAGTTTCTTATTTCCACTTTGGCCAAACGCATTCAAATTCAAAGACACTTTCAAATAAGAAATGAAGCTTTCTGAGCATTTTTGGATCAGGAATTCCTGCAATTCTTTCGAATCTCGCTTAATGAGCAAATAACTAAGAGAAAAAGCTCTTTAAAAATCTTCTTTTTTCAATAAAAAACCATAATTGAGGCAAATAAAACTCGATTTCCGGATCTTTATAAATATATAGGCGATTTATCAGATAATCATGAATTCCCTTGTTTTCGAAGTTCTTTCGTAAATATAAAATCAGCATGGAAACAGTGAAATATTCTGATTGGAAGAGACGAAGAAGACTACCGAGATCCACATTTTCCTTGCCTTTGATGGGCATGAGCTGATAGGAGAAATCCATTTCGAGGTTATGAACAGTTTTTTTTGGAAATCGAAATTAGGGAATATTATTAGAAAGTTTGTATGAGGTTTTTAAATTTTCATTCAGATGTCATATATATATTAAATTTACAAAACGATGAGAATTTTAATGAAATTTTATTGAAATTTTATTGAATTTTATTGAATTTTATTGAAATTTTATTGAATTTTTTGAATTTTATTGAATTTTATTGAAATTTATTGAAATTTTATTTATATTTGATAGAATTTTACGGAATTCTTGAAAAATGATTGAAAAATTGAAAAACAAACTGAAAAAATATATAAAAAAGACTATTATCCTTTAAATTTTAAAAATAACTGTCTTAAATTTCAAATAAAAAATCTTTAAATCCCCTTAAGAAAAAAAATTACCTAACATTTCCTTAATAATTTAAGCCTAAATTGCCATCTCCTAAACCATTTTCTCAATAAAGTTCCTTGCCAAATTCTTCATTTCTTCCCCCAACAGGATTTTCTCATCATATTTCTCATCAAAAGCCGTGATAATAGCTGCGATTGTCAAATCCTCCAATTCAATGGGGTCATCTTCTTCTAATTTCTCAAGAAAATTCCTCACTCTGATATCTTTGAATATTTTCAATCCCATTTTCACATTAAAATTCCCAAACATCACTATATATTTCAAAGGGACGCTCCATAATCTTTCCTTGGCACTAACTACAAATCCTGGTCTCAAAATCGTCGTTCTAATTCCTTTCAAACCTAATAGATATTCTTCGGCTTCTCTTTTGGTTTGGATATATCTCTCGAACATTGGAGGGCCTTTATTGGCGGAAATATAGACGATTTTCTGTTTTTTATTGAATTCATTCAATTTGTTGCCTATTTTTATCGCAGTATCTCTGTTCATTTGCTCATAACTTCCAGGATCTCCAGGCTTTTTGCCATAATCAATTAAAGTACCCACAGTATGGATCACAGCATCCGATTCTTTAAGAATATCAGAAAATTCATCAGGGGACATAGCAGAACCTTTGACAAAAGTGATATTTGAAGGGAAAGGGAAAGAAGATTTCGGTTGGCCTTTACGAGAAATAGCAGAAACTGAGATCCCCCAGGTGGCTGCTCTTTTAGCTATATTGAGACCGATATATCCGGTTCCTCCGATAATTGCGAGTTTTTTCCCAGAAAAGAGCTTTAACATTAGTTTTTTATTGTTTATTTTTTCGAATTATGAGATAATTTGGATTTTTTTATAAATTATTGAGGAAAAAAAGAAAATAGAAAGAATAATTCATTTGAATTATTTATTGAGGGGATTTTTAATTAAGATACGAGGAATTTCTTGCTTATGGAGACTAGAGAAGTTGAAAAGGCTTGGATGATGTTGAAGGGATGTCGATAATCGAGATTGAAGGAGTTTTTGGAGACCTTTTTATGTTTTTTTGTAATATTTTGAGTTAAAATAAGGGTTTTTTTTACTTTGCCTTGCATTAATAAAATCGAATTAGGATCTTCTGGGAAGATTAGATGGAAATTCCGAGCTGAGGCCTTTTTTGCTCTCCTAAGGATATTTTTAATTTAAAAGAGAAAAGAGAAAAAACCCATAGAAATTCAATTGATAACAATCTTTTTTTTCATTATATTCAGGCTTCACTGAGATGATTTTCACATTCTGAGTTTTAATTAATGAAATTAAGTTTATTTATTCAAAAATATAGACCATTTAGTCAAAATATAGACCATTTAGTCAAAATATATACCTTTTTTTCAATAAAATCATATAAATTCAAGCTAAAATCTCTTGGAACCTCGCCCATGATATTGGTTTGATAAATGATTTGGCCCTTAAATTAGGATAAATCCTCTTTAAAAAACTCTCTCTTTTTTTTACGATGCATCTTCTTTTGGGCATGAAATAATTTGGGATCTTCGCAAATAGCTTTTCATCTAATCCATGATCGAAAATCTCGAAATTGGTGCCCCAATAATTCCTTTCGACGATCCCCACGAAATGGTAATTATAAATTGTATATTTTTTGACCTATTTTGTTCCATATTATATAAAATATTAAAAAAGCCTTAGAAAATTCAGAATATATACTCCATCTAAAAACAATAGCATATTCCCATGTGAATTCCCTTGCCAACCTAAAGCCAAAATCTTCTTATCATGATCTCTGATCATGGAGAAATAATGCGGATATGTGTCTTCTTCAAATTCTGATACGATTCTATTAAATTCTCTTAATAAAAACATTGATATTTCAATATTTCTTAATATACATCTCTTTCCTTCGACTGATGTTATAAGATTGATATTGCATTAAAGGCTTCATCAAGGCTTCTTTTTCCTTTATTTGAAGCATCATGAGGTTTTTGAAGATTATCGAATCGAACTAAAAAGAAGAGTTTTCTTTTTCATTATATTTTCTTCTATTAAATCTTATCAATTACTGATAATGTATAATTCAAAGCTATGAGACTTATAACATTTTCCTTGAATTCCAGTCGAAAATGATCTAAAGTCCCTAATAATTTCTTAACTTCTGCTATTTCATAATCATTTATGATTCCAGTCCATAAAAGCACAAATTCTCTCAAAACGCTTAGAAAAATTAAGAGTTTTTATCTTAATTTCTCTTTACTTATATAATCCCATGGCCAGATTCTTCATCTCATAATGGAAAGCGATCAAAAAGCAAAATATCACGATTTCCAAATTCATATTCTGAGAAAGAAGCGTAAAGATCTCCTCAGCAACATCTTCTATCTTCCATTAAATTTTTAGACTTTCTTGAGTTATTTATCTCGAAATTCCTTACTTTTAAAATGCAAGCAGCTGAGAACCTTTCATACATATTGAGTTCATTGATCTTTTATAATAAAATTAGTTTATTTCTCTTCCAAAAAACCTTTAAAATACATCTAATATTTTAATGTTTTTCTCTGAGCTTTTCTTATAATCTAGAACCGCATGAAGGTCTTCTCTTGAAGGTAAAGGCACTTCTTTACTAGTGAAAACCAATTTCTAGAGAAATCATGTTTAAATAAGGTCTTTTCTCTTTCTTATAAACTAATCTTTTCTTACTTCGATTCTATGCGATTCCTCCTTGAAACAATCCTTCAAAGATGGGACATATTCTAAATCTTTCAAAGCGATTTTAAAGGTTATTTCGGTCTTCAAGGTCTCTAATTCCTGGATCCCCTCATCAGCTAATTTATTCAAAGAAAATGTTGAAAAAATTTTTGATATTTTATAAAAAACCTTTTGGGTTCTTGTTTTGTTGGGATTTATTGATCTTATAATCGGTAATATAGAGAATTTTGAAGAGGGCTTCGATCCGAGAATCGGGGTCTGGTTCCATTCCCAATGGATATGGTCTAAGTTTTTTTAAAAATTATTGAATTTATTGATAAGGTTTCTTTAAATTATTAAATATTGTGAATTGAGTTTTCTTCTCCCAATCCTTTCCAATTTATAATGAATTGTGTCTATTTCCTGAATGTGGTTCGGACCAGTCAATATTATACCTATTTTCTGTTAATTCAATTATTGCTTTCCTTGGTTCTTTTCATATATGTAATGAAAATTCTTCTTTTGAATAAAAAAGCTAAACTAATAGGTTGTCATAGATCCGATCAATAAGTATCTCCCTTATATAAGTCATTTTCTTTAATATATTTTGTCTTTAAAGTCTCAAAAATGAAGTGGTCATGGCCTTTGAAATTCTCCTAACAGGCTTTATCTTCATTGATATAGTGATCCGCATGTTTCTTTTAGGGAAAGTTAGCTTATTGCCTTCACAAAAACCTTAAAAGTCTCATTAAATTTTCAAGGCCTATTTCGATTCCCTATGGAACATTTTCGATCTCATGTTCTTCATAATAATCATCCTATTATTCAGTGTTTATTATGGCTTGGATCTCCATAAGTAATATTTTTTTTTCATATTTTCTAAAGGATTTCCCATTTTATTTAGAAAAATTCATGATAATTTATTTGAAGATGAAGACGTTTTCGGACTAGCGATCCTCATTTCTAGATATTTAGTGCAATTGGTGAGGATGGCCATTATATTAAAACAGTAAAAAACGGTCCTTTTTTTTATTCCAATTCTTAATTTAAAAAACCCACAGATCTCATTATTTGCATCAAATCAATCAAAATAACATCCCTTTTGATCTCAATGAACAAAGCCATGAAATCAGCGATCATGAAAGCTTTTCCGATTATGCCAAAGATCATAATTCCTCGACTTCTAGTAAAAATCACACGAAATATGAGCCTTTGGAATGAAAAAAAAACGATCAAATTTTCGTTTTTTTAGCTTTTTTATTATAAAATCAAACAAAATCTCATTTTTTCATTCAAAAATCATCTATTTTCATATTAAAAACTATCAAACTTTAAAATTTCCCCTTCCTACTATGGAAATTCGGCATTGACCAAAATTGTGAGTTGTGATTCCAGGCGAAAGCTATTAATAAAATCAAAATGACCAGGAAAATCTTGAATATCATATGATGGTTCATAATTTTCGTCCAATATAAGGCTTTCTTTTCTGGATTTCCTGAAAAATCACAACAACCTTTCTCCTTATGTCTTTTCCGAGTCTTTTCCTGCTTTAATAATGATTCCCTCAAAGCATAATTCAGGATCTCCATATTAAATTCCGCATCTTTATTAGAAATTTAGAAGGAAAATTAAAGTATATATGAACTTTCAAAGATTTCCTGCATTTTCTTGATTTTTTCAGAATCTAAAAGCCTGAGAATCTCAATGTTTGTTAAATCCAAGCTAAAATTCATTAATAATTAGAGAAAATTAATCAATAATAGAATTACTTGATGTCTTTTTTGGCTTCGATTATGATAGGATTTTTGAGGAAATTCTTGAAGTCGAGGTCATAATAGAACTTCATTTTATTATAGATTGCCTTCAGGTATTCGAATTCATTTTTGGCTTTTTTTATCTCTTCTTTTTTCTTCGTTTGTTGGAAAAATTCGATCATTCTCAAATATCTTGAATTCATGCTAACATGAAATGATTTTTTTTCAAAACTTTAAAAATTTTACATTCGAATTAATTCAAAATCTTTGTCTTCGTTTTTTATTTCAACCATTGTGGAATTTAATTGATTGTTTTGTGTCTTTTTTTCCTTCCCGAGAATAGATTCCACGAAATAACGATCCTTCACTTTTAAGAGGATGGCTCGAATTTCCTTGCTTTCTTCTTCCATTTTCTTCTGCATTTTATTCTTTACTTTAAATAAATGCTCCTCATAAATGTCCTGTGCGTTGAGAACGTTCAACATCTTCAAATATTCCTTTTTTTGATTGAACATCTTCTCGGTTTTCTTTATTTCCAAAGCCTTTTCTATGAGACTTAAAGCCTCTTGCAAATCATTATATTTACAAGCTTTATTATAGAACAATGCCTAGGAAAAACATAGATATAAGAACTTTCTATCAAAATCTATACTTGTGATTTCCTTAAATAGATAAAGCTGATCTTTTCAGGGCCCAAGTTCTCAGCATCTTTTATAGCTTGCAAGGCTAATGAGAAATGCTTTAGATTCATATAACATACAGCAAGATTTAGATAAATATTCATCATAAAAGACTTTTCTATTTAAAAAAAGAGGTGAAATATTAGGAAAAACTGAATAAGGTGAGAGGACTTAAATCGTTATCTCCTTCATCAAGAACTTCTTTATTGTCTTCCATTAATTTCACATTGTCATCTGTATAAACACTTAAAAACAATTTATATTTCTGTTCGAAGGCTTTGTTATCCTCTTCTTCCTTATAATCTAAATATTCCTTCGTTTCTTCGAATATATCATCATTTTTCTTTTTTTTTCCTTTTTTTTCTTTTTTTTCTTCATTTTCTTTATTTTCTTCATTTTCTTCATTTTCCTCTTCTTCATCTTCTTCCTCTTCTTCCTCTTCTGCTTCTTCCTCTCCTTCTTCTTCATTTTCTTGAGTTTCTTTGGTTTCTTTAGTCTTTTTCTCATCTTCCTGCATTTTCTTCAATTCCTCAAGAATCCTCTTTTTCTTCTCAGTAATTTTCGGCCTCACTTTCACTCCTTTGTCAATTTCACCCAATTCCAACCATCTAAAGGCACTCAAACACTAATTAAACTATCATCAAAATATCAATATAATTTTAATTTTTTACCAAAGTATAATAATACATTGCTTTCTTATAATTTTCCTTATGGTAATAACGATTTCCACGTTCCCGCCAATCATCACAGACGAAAAACCTTTGCGAAATCTCAACTTTTCTTAATTTCTTCAATTGTTCATCATTGAAGAACAATGTCTCCTGTAAATATAACGGATAATTGTTGAATTTCTGCCTTTTGGCCTCAAATTCTTCCTTTTTATACATACCGCGGCTTTTCAAAAGATCTTTCATTTTCGAAATATATTCAATACTTTTTAAAGAAAATATCACTTTTATGCTATATATTTAATAATAAAGAACTCATATCCTTCAATGAAATGGCCTAAATCAGGGTTCCTTTTCTTAAAGTTGGGCATAAAAGGACAAGAACCTTGGGTTCCTTGTGATTCGTCATCAGATAAATCAGAATCGGAATCGTTTTTCTCTTTGGTGGGGGAAGTTGAGGTTTTGATGTTGATTTCTTTGAATTTTTCATCGGCTTTCTGATTTATTTGGAGATAGGGACAGTTTTCAGGGTTTCCGTTAAGGATTGGCTTGTGGCCAGATGGAATATTTTGGTTATCTTGGGGGTTCATTGAGGAAAAAATATTATTGAATTTTAAATTTTAGAGTATTTTGAGACTATCAAAAATATAAATCATGCATTTTTAAAATTTGCTTGTTTTGTTTTTAAAAAAAAAATGGAAAATTTGTAAAATAAAACACATTTTATTAATTTTTTTCTCTTCCAAAATAAAAAAAATATAATTAATAATGAGTATTTGTTTGCGTTTTTTAAATTTGGCAAATAATTTCAAACCATCCCAATCTATCTTTTTTCCCAAATTCAAACTCTCAAAAACCCCTATTTCAAAACAAAAAATCTAAATAAAAATTTTCAAATATACCCAATGGAACAGAAAAAAATCGCATCCAACATCTTGGAACTCATTGGCAGGACTCCTCTCGTTCGTCTCAATAAATTAACCGAAGGTTGTCATGCTCAAGTCGTTGGCAAATTGGAATCCATGAATCCTTGTCATTCAGTCAAAGATCGTATCGGTCTTGCAATGATCGAGGCTGGTGAGAAGAATGGCACCATCGTGAAAGATACTGTTTTATTAGAGGCAACAAGTGGTAACACAGGCATAGCTTTGGCTTTTGTTTGTGCAGTGAAAGGTTATCGTTTGATTTTGACAATGCCAGAAACAATGAGTCTGGAACGTCGTAACATTCTCAAAGGTTTCGGTGCGGAATTAGTTTTGACTCCAGGTCCTTTGGGTATGAAAGGGGCCATTTCTAAAGTTGAAGAGCTTCAAAAAGAGATTCCTAATTCTTATATCGTCAGACAATTTGACAATCCTGCGAATCCAGAAATCCATAGAAAAACCACTGCTGAAGAGATATGGAACGACACTAATGGAGAAGTAGATATTTTGGTCTCGGGTGTGGGTACTGGAGGTACTTTGACAGGAGTATCAGAAATTATAAAACAAAGGAAACCAGAATTTAAAGCCATTGCAGTTGAACCAGAGTCATCAGCAGTTCTTTCTGGTGGCAAGGCAGGTCCTCATAAGATCCAAGGAATAGGAGCTGGCTTCGTGCCAGGGGTTTTAAATGTGAAGATCATTGATGAGATCATTAGAGTGACGAATGAACAGGCTATTGACACTGCAAAGAGATTAATTAAGGAAGAAGGGATCCTGGCTGGAATTTCCGCTGGAGCAAATGTGTATGCAGCGTTGGAAGTCGCCAAAAGACCTGAAAATAAGGGGAAGATGATTGTGACGATTATTTGCGATACTGGGGAGAGATATTTAAGCACTGCTTTATATGAAGGCTTATGAGAACTGAAAAAGATTTGAATTTTAATTAAAAAAGATTAGGAAAAAAAAAAAAAAGCAAATGTTCCAGTTTTTTTAAATTTAAACGATTTGACGCAAAAATTAAATTTTCTATTATAAAAATGAGCAAAAAGAAGGAGTTCTCAGAACATAATAACACTTTGAAAAGACAACCAAATGAAAATCAAATCGAAGAAGAAAATTCTGAATTGATTAGTTCGAAGAAAAAGCCTTTGCTTTCTCTAAATTCAAAGACTTCCAAAAAGAAATCTGACGATCATGAGCAAAAAATCGATTATGAGGAATCTTTTCGGAGACATTTGTTAAAGGAAGCTGAGCTACAAAAGAATATTGAGCTTTTCCATAAGAATATTGGAGAGAAGATCCTTTATGATCAGAATTTTTCAGAGAGTTTGAATTTTCTTTAATTTGGTTTCATAATTTCAGTTGATTTATAGTGTTAATGGAAATGGTGAGTTATTTAGAAAGTAATAATGAAGAAAGCCTTGCGAATTATCAAAAACTATTAAAAAATAACCAGGATTTTTTGGTTTCGAAGTCAAAGGAAAGTCCTTCTCTTTTTCCAAGTTCTGAGGAAAATGGTAAATTAATAACTTTTCTTTATTTTAAAAAATAAATGTTCCATGTTAGACAAAACATTTAAGAATTTCATTGAAAATGAACAATCAGAGTTGGAATCCAAGGAAATCAAGCTGAAAGAATCTATTCAAGAATTACAAAAGAGTCTCAAGGAAGAACAGGAAATATCAGAGTCTCAAGAAAAACAAATAGAAATTTATAAGGAAATGACTAATCTTTCAATCGAAATGAAGGAGACCAACGATAATTCAGAAGTATATGACTGCGAAATTAAGAACCCAACGAATCCCGAAAAGTTTCTAAAGTTCGAATTGATAATCCGTCCGGAAAATGAAATCCAATATGTTCCGATGAAGGTAAACATTGATGTGCAAGAGAATCATGTAAAAATTGATTGTTTTTTGTTAATTTTAAATATTAAAAAAAGGAATTGGAAGAAGAGATGTTTTTTGACGCTTCACAAAAAGATCATTTTATGGCTTTGATTTATAAAATTATAAATAAAGATCTGCTAGCTTAAATTTTTTTATTTTGAGTCATTTTTTTTTTCTTTCATATGTTATTTATATTTAATGAAAAAATTAGAAAACTTATTAATTTAC
>Ga0302186_10000786_pt1 | contig 27454 bp, 26 predicted proteins | sample II_Bog_E1_2_FD_198782 | JGI IMG/M metagenome (GOLD analysis project Ga0302186, IMG submission 198782) | Peat permafrost microbial communities from Stordalen Mire near Abisko, Sweden - II_Bog_E1_1 | ecosystem: Environmental > Terrestrial > Soil > Wetlands > Peat | place: Sweden: Abisko... | reverse complement strand
GAACAGCGAGCATATTTTGACTCCTGCTTTTCATAAAGGAATAATTCGCTTTCATTTGCAGATCATCGAAATTTATAGCTGCATTTTTCATAAGTTGTACCCCTACAATAATTATTCTTCCTTCACCGTGTTTCAATTCCTCCAGCAAAAGATGATCCAGCATAAACTTACACAGGTAGTTCACGGTAAAGCTCTCATATAATCCATCTTTAGTCACGCGCCTTTCAGGATTAAATGTACCGGCAGAATGAATTAACAGATCTATTTTACCAGTCAGCTTCTTTATTTCAGCAGCAAGGGTTTTAATTCCATCGATTGAAGAAACATCTGCAGCAATAAATGTAGCCGTGCAGCCATTCATTTTTGAAAGCTCTTCGGCAATTCTTTTTCCTTTTTCAGCATCACGTCCCTGGAATATCAGTTCATTCCCTTGTTTTGCAAGAGCTATGGCAGTAGCATGGCCAATGCCACCCGTTCCTCCGGTAATCACAATTGTTTTTCTCATAAGATGAATTGATTTAAGCGTTTAATTTTTTAATCAACCTGTTTCAGGACAATTCAACCTGTACCATCCTAAAATTTATTTACAAGCAAGTTTTGTTAATTACTAATCACTTACCACTAATAACTATTACATCTATTTGCATATTGCAACCTACCGACCCAAGCCCCTTCCGACAAGTCTGAATAGATATGTTGATGTAAAGATCTGTATCAGATGTTATTAATCGTAAATGAGTAAAATTTTTAATTTTGTATTTCTTCTGATTAATCAACACATTAATAATTTCAACATACTTTTTATGCCATTCATTCTATTTATTCCTATTAACGTAAGGGTATTGGTACATATCTTTTATTTGCAGCAGTCTCTAATACCTGATACCCCTCTTTACATCTCCTTTAGGGGCTTGGGGCGGTAGGATGTTTATTGCCGGAGTAGGTATTCACTTATAACCATGTGGTTGCACCCAAATATTACACATCTTAATTTACCTATTATCTTGCCTCTTGAAATTGTACATACTGTATCGTCCTAAAATTTGTTTACACTTTTACTAATTAATTCTTACTTCTTTGAAATACCGACCTCTCCCCCTGCCCCTCTCCCAATCCCGATAGCTATCGGGAGAGGGGCAAAGCCATTGACCATCAGTTTCTTTATTTTTTTTATCTAATTCCTCATTCTCCTTGTACTACTATCTTCTCTTACTCCTTACCTCTTATTCTTACTCCTTACCTCTTATTCTTACTCCTTACCTCTTATTCTTACTCCTTACCTCTTGCCTCTTAATTTTAATTCTCTTTTCTTATTTCCAACACAATCTTACCACGCACATGTTTTGTTTCACTTTCCAACTGTGCTTCAGCTACTTTTTCCAGAGGATAAACTTTGCTGATTACTACCTTAACCTTGCCTGCTTCAATCAATTTTGCAATGTCGGTAAGTGATTGCGAAACATCAAGCTCTCTCCGTATCATTTTTCCTTCAGCATGTTTATTTGCTAGTATTTCAAGAAATTCGTTACTAAAGGGATATGCAATCTGAACGGTAACAAAAATACCACCTTCTTTCAATGTCGCAGCCATATTCATCCTTGCTTCTTCATCCCGCACCGGTGAAGCGTCAAACACAACATCGACTTTATCTGTCAGACTTGCAAAATCATTATTCTTATAATCAATAACTTCATCAGCCCCTAATTGTTTTAGAAAATCAAAATTGTGTTCCGAAGCAGTACCAATAACATACGCTCCTTTTGATTTGGCAAATTGTAATGCCAGACTGCCAATTCCACCGGCTGCTGCATGAACCAAAACCTTTTGCCCTGCCTGTATGTTACCCAGATATACACCGTTCCACGCCATCAGGGCACAGGAAGGAATTGCCCCTGCTTCATTAAAGCTGATGTTACGGGGCATTAGTGCAAACTGATTAGCTTTGGCAGCAATGAATTCTGCAAAGGTACCGTCTAAGAAATTAGGAATACCGTATACTTTATCTCCTTTTTTAAATCCGGTGACATCGCTGCCAATTTCTTCGACTTCACCGGCAGCGTCCAGACCCAGACCCAATGGTAACTTCAGGAATGGCCTCAAAAGTTCATTACCGCCCTGTCTGACAACATAATCTGCCGGATTTACACCACTGGCATAAACTCTTACAAGTATTTCATCTGTCTTGGGCACAGGGCGTTCCAATTCTTCAAGTTTCATTACTTCCGGTCCGCCAAATTCATGTATTCGTATTGCTTTCATTTGAATTATTTTTATGAGACATTTTTTGATAAGACAAAGATAAGCGTAATTCAAAAAACAGACTAAGCCAAAACGCTTTTTTTCTTAGCTGAAAATGAGATCGTAAATTTATAAAACTTTGTTGGAAGCCGGTATGACTGTCAGCTTTTCAAGGAGTCAGCAGAGAATAATTTGCAGAAGATGTAACAAATCCGGGTTGCACTTGTTTACTTGCTGAGAACAATGTTGCTAGTGTTAGCGGTTAATTACAACCCTTCAAATACCACCGGAACCTTTATTGGTTATACCGCTATTAGGTACTGGCATCTTTTAGGACCGAGTAGCATTTATGCCAATTTTATTTATTAATTCTATTTGCTTTTCTCTTTCCTTTCTAACTTCATCCATATTGTTCGGATACATCCTGTTTATCAGTGTAACGGCAAAGTCTGTTGCCCACAAGCCGTGATATTTTACATGGGGACTTGCCGCAACCTGTGCCATAGTTCTAAAAAACCTGACTTTTATCTGGTCCTTTTCAACTTTTGCCAACCGGCCAATTTCGAAGCTCAAATTCCTTGCTTCGTGATAGTTGACATTTCCGTCCATCCATTTTTGCATTGCCTCGAATGAAGCTGTTATTTCATAACAGGGCTTTAAGCCCGTCACATCTAAAAGGTGTTGTCCGAGTGCCAGGCAAAATTGAACCATTTCCTTATGGCTTTTTGTATCGTAAATGTCTATGAACTCACTTTTAAGTTCAGGGATGTCGTCTATCTTACCGACAGGTCTTTGGTATTCGTATATATTCATTGCTCTTATTCATAGTCATTTTTTGGAACGGGTAATACTTTTTTACGTTCATTTTTGCGGCTCATTTTCAGCATTTTGTCATCCGACTACACATAACGACCGAGGCTTCTTTACTCAAAATTTGCACTCGCCGGATAGTTCAAGTTCTGAGTGAAGCGGAGACCTGGAATCATAATTTGGAAGTTTTCATCTTCTATTATTAGTTACAAACTGATCTTAAAAATTCAATTATAAACTTTTCTTATTCCCAGCACAAATCTCCGATTCAATCAGGCTCTATACACCGAATGCAAAGTGATAAACATGTACGAAAAAGGGTAATTACTTCCCGTTAGTCAGTGACAGTTGGTTCTGATTCAGCCGACTATCAAAACATGTAGTGCAACTATGACTTCACATTGGGTTGTTCCGACCACACGAAGTCCTATGTTTTAGCGGTTGTGGTTATTCTCAGCTGTCTGACTGATAAAAATTTGTTGAATTAATCTTGTAGACAGCGAATTGAGAACCCATGATACTTTCCGCCATTATTGCGTCCAAGTATTTCATTGTCGAATAACAAATAACGAGTCCATGCATCTATATCATTAAAGGCTGTGCTACTCCAAAATAGAGCATTGCTATTTACAGAATGTGCTATGAATCCGCTTTTGCCACGGAAGCCGGCAGGGATAACTGTTAACCCACTGGAATTAGTTGCACCGGTATTGGGGTCTAACCAAAATTCAGTACCTACCGCTTTCATTTTTCCACCTGCTACATTTTCACCACCAAGATATTCTGCTAAAATTGTCCATTCTTCATCTGTAGGTACGTGCCAACCTTTGGGGCAGAGTTTACCACTATTCAGAGCATGAAAATTATATAAGGCACCGGAAGTATTTTTATTGGATTCTTCATCGTTGAACCAGCAATAACCAGGTTCATTTAACTCATACCAGGCTGCTGCCGTGTCTACTATAAATGGAATCTCAGTACCATCGTTGTACTTTGTGGTTTTCAGATTTTCTACCAACCATATCTGTGTTCCAATAGTTACAGTATGATAAATATTACCATCTATATCAGTTATTGTTTCTGAGTTACTTTCCATAATTTTATAGTATCCGTTAAATTTAATTCAATAATTGCAGGTCAGTTTTATACCATTAACACTTACTAGTCCATTTACAATATAGACGAATGATTCGGTAAAATACTTTAAACGGTCCCCGCTGGCAGACCTTATCTTTTAGAACTCATACAACAGCAATCGCATGGCGTTTTTTTGTTTTGAAAAAAGACTTAATATACCTAAAAGAATGCGATTCCCGAAAGGAAGTTTTTTCACAAAAACTGATTTGATACGGGATACAACTTCAATCCTTTTTAGTTTGGGGTTTAATTTATCAATTTCATTGATGTCATCAACCGTCCATTTTAAAATATCTACGGCCCCTGTTGTCTTTTTTAAATTTTTATTTCCAAATTTTACGGCAAAGGAATTCATTATATCAAAAGCAATTTGTCCGTGCGTAAAATAAGTTGTCAATCTGTTGAGAAGCGTTTTTACTTCTTCTTCCGATAGATATTCCAATACACCTTCTGCCAGTATGAAAGCAGGCCTGTCTGTGGGAATTGTTTCTAACCAGTTTTTAGCAGTTATCGAACTTGCTATCATTTTGTATTCGTTCGTTTCCGGATAAAATTCTTTACGCAAATTAATGACCTCAGGATAATCAATGTCAAACCAGGCTACCGTAATAGGAGGTTGTACTCTTGTTATTCTGGCATCTAATCCGCAACCAAGATGAACCACTACTGCATTTTTATTTTTTGCAATAAAATCTTTCGTCCATTCATCATATTGTTTTGCACGAACAGCAAGTGTTCTTGCCCCGATTTTTGCCCCAAAACTTTTATGTGTTGTAAAGTCAATACCAACTTTCTCAACAATATCATTTGCCTTACTATCGTTTAAAACAGAGTTCTTTGACCGATAGTCTAATGCTTTGCCGGAAAGTGGTATAAACAATGTTTCTTTTTCGTCTGTCAATTTAATTTTGTCCGTTGTCATAATTTATTTTTTTTGGTATGTATGTCCTGCTGTATCGTCCCAAGGTTGCCACTAAAGGTTTGCGCTATGAGCATGTGGTGGGTTTCGGAGTGCTTCTCTATCAAACTGCACCAAAACCTTATGCGGGATTGTAAGCTAAATAACCGTATTGACCACGCCTGGGCTTATGAGCGCGAATTAGCGGTTCGTGCTTTTTATTTTTTGTCATGTCCTAAAGAAGTTTCTTAATTCATTTGCCACAACTTTTGGTTTTTCACTATTATCTGCGGCTATATGTCCTACACCTATTAATTCAATTCGTTTAGCTTGTGGCAAAGCAGCACTTAATGCATCAAGAGGAGTCGATAAAAAAGACATACTCTTTTGTCCACCAAGAAGTAATATATCTGCTTTTATATTCTTACATTTATCTATAATTCCTTCCGATTCGAATACAATTTTATTATCGTAATGCAAAGTTGGTATTAACTCTTTTAAAAATACTTCATCATCTGCTTTTTCTTTTTTTGCCTCAGCTTTTATGGCATAATTTATAAAAGGAATTGAAATAAACCGGGGCAAAATACCAAACAACGAAGAACTATCAGCTCCTTTAATAAAATTTATAAATGCCTTACCTAAATTACCTTTTGATAGGGCATCCTCATAATCGTCAATAAAAGCAAAAGTTTTTTTACCATTAATAGGAATGGGAGGTTCATAGAGTACAACTTTTTTAAGACCAGGTTCTATAATGGCTGTTTGAAGAACAATAGTAGCACCTGAGCTAAGACCAAAGATATTTTGTGCTTTTGTCTTGTTGATTAATGCCTGTATGTCTTCACTTTCTGCCTTTAGAATATGAATATCAACATTCGCACCACTTAAACCACGTCCTCGTCTGTCGGGAATGTATACGGTAAATTCATTTGCTAACAATTTGGCAAGGTACATGAAATTTTGAGAATACATCATCCCGCCATGTACAAGTATAAGTCCGCTACCAGAACCAATTTGGCGATAATGGATTTTTGTTCCGTCTTTGGATGTAACAAAGTCTGTTGAATATTCTTTTAGTTTAATCATTATTCAGGTTATTTGTTTGTTGGGTTACTGAACTTGGGTTTTGTTTTTAGCATAACGGTTAACGCCCGAAGGCTATGCGCACCTGCTATTTGCAGGGACATTCACTGTCACCCTGCGACAAAACGAAAGCGGGAAACCTGTATATGACCGTCAGCCGACAATACACATAGGCTGTTCTTATTTCGTCAAAAGTCTGTTTCATCTATTATTATTTAAATAATTCTTTATTTGCCTCATAAGTTGGTAAATTAATTTTCAACTCTTCAGACTTTAATAAAACATCTTTGCAATAAGATTTTGTTTCTTCATGATTTGAATGACCAATTAAAAGTTGTTTAACTGATGGCAGGAATTTCAATCCTATTTTCATTGCAAAACTCAAAAGCCCGGGCGGTAAGCTAAACATTTTAAGGTCAGGGCTTTTCTTAATATCTACATTTCGGACTTTGAGCAGGGGCAACAACTCTTTTCCATTTGCGATTACTTTTTTCCAATGTTTGGTTGTTTGCAAAGCGTCAAGTCGATTAATACTTGTGCCATATTTTAAAATTTCTAATTCGAAAGCAGCACCCATTATAAAGTGACCCAAAAGCCAGGGCCTAAAATCCTTAATTACGTTGCTTTTGAAACCTGCTGATTTAAACAAGTCCATTACAGTAATAGCTCTCTCTGTTGGCTCTGTACCAAAAGTTCCTATTGTGATACTTCCAAATAAAGTGCCGTTCAGTACACCTTTTTTGTCAAAACCACCACCTGCCATAGGAAAGCCCCATACCAATTGGTCCGCAGGAAGATTTGCCACTTGCTCTAAAGGTTCTTCCCAAAAATTATTGAATATCAGGACAGTTGTTTTTCCAATTTTATCGGCCAGGAACTCTGCTACCTTTGCAAAATGATAATGCTGCACACTTACAAATATTAAATCGTAATCGTGATTTGTATGAATATCTTCGATCATTTTAATAGGCCATACTTCCTGAATCAACTTTCCCCTTATGCTTTTTCTGGCATCATAAACATTTAAAGAAACAGTTGTACCATATTCAGCTTTTCTTCCGGGTCTTACATAAAACTCTACATTATGCCCCGCCTTTTCAAAAGCCCATGCATATTGGGTTGAAATAACACCTCTGCCAAACATTAATATTTTCATACTCCTTTTGTTGTTGTTTTTTTAAGAATTTCCGATAACTTTTGCCATTTACATATCAATATCATTTAGTTAAAGATATTGCTTGAATGCACCCATTGTGAAACGTAGTGTTTTTGTGTCTTAGTGGCTAATATTTTCTTGCCACAAATGGAACATCCCGAATATCGGGAGTCACTAAGCCACAAAGTTTCACAAAGAAAAACACTAACTAAACGATATTGAATTACATATTATTATTTCTACAGAATTTTGTGAAAGCTTGTCCTTTATAATCACTGTTTGTTCATTTATTTCTAAAGCTTGATTCCCAAAATTCTATCATATTATTTTCTGTTAAATAAATATTATGTGATGTTTTTTATTATGATGCTATCACCAATATTTCAGCAGCACTTTTTTTCATATTTATTTCTCTTTTTGTTAGTTTTTACTTCTCTTAAAATGTCAATAATCTCATCTAAAAAATCATATTCTTCAATTCCCAGATTAGTTTTTTCCTTTTTATGTTTGCCTTTAAGTCTTTATAGTTTCCTATATGAAATTCAGATATTACAATGACTTTTTTATTATCTTTTTTCAATAGTAAATCTTCAAATTTACCAATTCCCGAAACCATATAAGTTATTTTGTGGTCATCAAAATTTGATAATTTATATTCTTTAGTTTTCGCCAGTCCTGCGTATTTTCTAATTTGTATTATGTCTCCGTTTATTTTTATTCTAACAAGTTTCAACCGAAACTCAATAAATACAAAGTAAAAGATTATTATTCCTCCAGAAAAAATACTGATTATTGCTTTCCCGTCTTCCTGTGGTCTCATATTGTCAGATATGGAAGATATAAAATATGGAATCAATATAGACAAACAAATTATCACGATTGAATAAATAATACTTTTCACACTGAATTTCGTGTTCATATATGTCTTTTAAAAGTAATTGCGTTTTTATATGCGATGCATCTAACGCATTATACTATTGGCATTTATATCTCATTTATACGAAATTTTCCATCTGCAGGAGCGTTCTCTATCTTTCTGGGAAAAGTGAATGAGGGTAAAAATGCTAAATGCACATCAGCCAATAACGAACATAATACAAATGCGATCGTAGGTTGGTTTTGTAAGTTTAATATCGGCAGTTTTCGCACTAAAAACTTGTCATGTGAAATGTCAGCCCGTGTTTTCTACTTTGTCTTATTTCAAAACACGACGCAATCAACATTTAGTAACTTCTAACAATCAGCCACTATTTCTCAAAATCAAGATTTGCTGGTTCATTTATTAAACGCTCAAAACTCTTTCCATTATGTATAGTATATTTTCTTGAAATTCCAGTTGTTTTAACAGTTTTGTCAACAATTTCAAAAGTCAAATCATCAAACCATATTTGACCGGTTCCACAAAGCAATGCACCATAAGAAATTGCTGTCGCATTTGTTGGGACATCAAGAACAATTTCATATCTTTTCCAATCTGTTGTGCCTTTCACTGATCTGTCTGTACCATCATGCATATTGTCAAAAGAAACTGGAACTGTGTCTACAACCACCCGAACCCATAACCCGGCCCATTCAGTCACGTTTTTTGATTTTATATAGCCACTCATTCTTATTCTTTTCCCAATAAATTTTCCGGGTGAACATTGTTGCATCAAAGTTCCAAAGCCATCAATTTTGTTATTTAATGATTTAATTATTGCTGAATAGTCACCTGATTTTGTAATGCTACTGTCTGTACCCATTTTATAACATTTCGGTTGACTCCCTGCAACAAACCAACTTTCCGGAAGTCCATGCGATTTTGGTTGTTTACATGAACTAATTAGAAATAAGACCAATGCTCCAACTAATAAAATACTTTTTAGATTTTTCATTTTCATTTTTTTATGGTTAATAATTCTGTTTCATTTTAAAATTGAGTTGATTCGTTTTTCATTCCACTATGCCGGATAACGATCGAGACTATGGACATTTGGCTGTTTGCAGGAACGTACGCTATCGTCCTGCGACAAAGTGAATGCGGGAGCAATCCGCAATAGCTATCGGAGCTGCTAAATGTACGTAAGTCAATAATGAACATAGCGTATGTTATAGTGCATTTATTCTTTCCTGAGTATTTGACTTTGGATTATTTCGATATTCAAAGACTCAGTTCCCCTATTTACTCTAAGTATGAGTTTATTTGTCTTATTTATATAATCTTTAAGTTTGTGATAATCCATCTCTTTCACACGAATATTGTCAATGTCTATGATTTTATCATCAATACGTAATCCACTTTTCTCAGCTTGTGAATTCTCGAAGAAACCGGTAACTATCAATGCATCCAATGTTTTACTTCTGTCAACAAATGAAAAGCCTAACTTAGAAAACCTGAAAGTATCTGTAAATGATCTATTTGGCTTTATATATATACAAAATGTCTTAAAATCAATAATTACATCAAATCGATCTAAAATCTCATTTCCCAAAAGTCCAGCATTTTTTGTTGTGGATAATGCTCCACTTTTGTCTGTACTATAGTCGGCTTCAAAGTTGTTTAGTTTGTATCCTCCAATTTCTATTGATTTTGCTATAAAAGAATAACTTCCGGATTCTCCTCCTACTCCACCGTATCTGGTATAATATTTCACTTTATTTGTAATTGCCTTATCAAGTTTATATTTCGAAGCTACAGGGCTGGTTAGCGATACACTACTACCACTCCCTAAATCAATTATGAATTTATCTGAGATTGAAATCGTATCATTTATTTTAAGACTAATAGGAATATATAGTCTATTCTTTATGTTCTGACATTGAATTTTTGTATATTGACAAAACGATAAAGAATCAATGTCGTCATGAATTTTCAAATATTTCTGTTTGTAATTAATCTCCAGTATTTTGTTTGAAAAATAATTTAAACCAATAATTCCATCCGCAAAATCTCCCAAAATAGTCTTTAAACTTAAAACCGGTACAACTTTGGTTTGGTAATTTAACCCACCAAAATCAAATTTCACTGAATTCATAATTACTTTTACTTTTTGAGGTTCTTTCCCAACTCCAGGAAGATTCGCAATTGCAATCGAATCGTATTTTAAATTACTGGTATTGTAAAACAATGAATCAAAATACAAATTATCAGCACCAGTATCAAATACAAAATTTCCATCCACATCTTTAACAGCTCCTTTTATATAAATATGTCCTCTATAATCAATTGGTATTATGTTTTGTTGTCTTGTATTGTTACTGTTTTTGTCTATACTGAAAAGTAGTAAAGAACAATAAATCAACAGAGAAAAGATTAAATAAATTTTTTTCTTCATAATTTTGAGTGATTCTTTAAAAATGCACTATAACGACCGGGTCTAAGACCATTTATCTCTTTACAGGAGCGTTCATTCCACTCCTTGCGACAAATTGAATGAGATAACAAAACTTCAGAAATGGACATAAACCGACAAAAGAACTTACTGTTTATTTCTCTTTTCAAACAAGGCCTTTCAAGGATGTAGTGCAACCGAAACTTCATCCCGGATCATATGACCGGACTAACTCCTATATATTATGAGGTCGTATTTCCCTTTTCGTCCAAATTCCAAACCAGCACTTGTTAAACCATTTATGTTGTTTGTTGTCTATTTTGGTTTTACTCTGATGATCGTTTCTATTTTTTTTGAGTTTATTCGGCTAATTTCAATTTATTTCTTTTCTTTGTTTGATAAAGAAATTCTATTGTTTTGATTCATTTCCTGTATTTCTTTCTGTAGTCAATGAAACCCGGTTTTCTAACAATTCTCTTAATAGCTTAAATACTAAATATTTTTCTGACGTTTGTTTAAATCCCAAAGAGGTAGCTATACAACTTGCGCAGATTGCAATAGCAGCCGATAATTGAATTTGAGATTGACTGTGTGTAATTATTACTATGACAAAAATGATAAATAAAAAAATGAAACTGACAAATGTCACTATCAATGCAGTTCTTGAAATACTCAAACTACGTTTTAGATCTTTTTGCTCTTTATCCCAATCAATGTTTTGAAGTTTCTTTCTGAATTTTACTTCAGATTTTGAGTTTCCACATGAATATAGTTTTATCAAACTATTTGTAATACTCTCTGTATTTTTACTCATTTCGATAGTTCTTTTTATTTATATTTATAGCCCTTTATTGTCTGATTTTTTTCTAAAATGCCACCTGGCTACCGGATTATGGACATTTTTCTTCTCCGTTACACGAATTTTTCATTAGCGTGAGTGTACGCAGTAGCCCTGCGACAAAGTTATGTAGTAGCAAAACTGCCGAAATGCACCTCAGTCAATAATGACCCATAAACATGTATTAAGCCCTCCTTCTTTTCTTCTATTCTTTTATTATCTTCCTGTATTCAAATGTCCTACCGGTTGTAAATTTAATCATATATACACCCGGAGAAAGAGAGGATGTCTGCACAATTGAATTTTTATTCAAGTCACCGGTATAAACAACCTGTCCCATTAAATTCAGAATTTCAAAAGTTGATCCTCCTTCAAAATCAATTCGTAAGTAGTCTTTCACCGGGTTAGGATAAATGTTGATTTGTTTACTCTCTCCGGTTAACTCATTTACACCACTAACAGAATTCGTTGCAATGTTTGAGCGGGATGAGTTGTATGATACCAATACAGATCCGGTTGAGTTTTCTGAAACTTTAGATTTTTGCATAGAATCAGGTGCTTTTGTCGGATTAATCAGAGTTGAGCTTACAACCTCCATTTGATAATATACATCTCCGGCAGGTGCTGATAAGTCGCTATATTGTGTGCTGCTTCCCGATGTGGCATCATAAAAGCTAAGATTGTTGGCAGTTGTTCCTCTATAAATATTATAGGTAGAAACGTAAAAGCCTTCGTAGGGTTCCCAGATTAAATTCCATGTAGCATTTTGTCCTTTGTTAATCGATAAATGCATCGTTTTATGTGCATCGCTTAAGGGAGACTCTATGCCATTACTATCGAAAATTGACAACTTATAGTTGTCCGATTTTACATCGGGGAAAGATTGATTATCCACATAAATACTCAATGAATCGTAAGGAACAGTACCTATTTTTTCAAACACATTGCTTATTGTTGTTTCTTTATAAATAAAATAAGATGCAATACCTGTTGTAACCGGCTTGTTCCAGACAACCCTGTTTTTATTGGAACCTGTTACTCCGACAATACCTATCTGAGGTTGCGCCATTGGTGAAATATTTACAGTAACATGTGCCGAATCACTACAGCCACCGGGTGTAGTAACTACAAGTGTATAAGTGGTTTTACCGGTAACTGTAGCAAAAGGCTGAGCAATAGTATCACTGTTTAATCCTGTTGAAGGAGTCCATTTATAGCTCAGGTTTCCTGTTCCTGTATACGTTATTGTTGGAAATAAAGGAACCATACCACCGGATATAACTGCTGTATCGCTTAGTTCAATTACAGGTAATTGATTGACTGTAACAGTTGAATATGATACAATACCATCTCCACAGTCATTATGTCCTTTCACAGTGATGTTTCCCGAAACCGCTGACCGGGAATAATTTACAGTGATACTATTTGTAGTACTTGATCCTGTGACACCTGCTGGTAATACCCATGTATAAGATGTTGCGTTAACAATATCCGGTACAGTATACGTTACAGAGCTTTCTCCCTGACAAACGGTTTTGTTTCCGGAAATAGTCCCGGCAGTTACCGGTAATAAGTTTGCAGTAATATCTAATGTTGAAGCAATTCCATCTCCCCAATCATTATGTCCTTTTACAGTAATACTTCCTGTAGAGAATGTCTTTGCATAATTAACCGTAATACTATTTGTAGAACTTGTACCTGTAATTCCTGAAGGCAAAGTCCATATATATGATGTGGCATAAGCAATCGTTGGAACAGTGTATGTTACTGTACTTTGCCCCTGGCAAACTGTTTGAGCCCCGGAAATTACACCTGCTGCAACAGGCATTGATGCAGTAGTGAAGGATACCTCACTTCCATATACAGTACTTTCTCCATCGGTGGCATAGGCTTTTACATAATATTTAGTTCCCTGAGGTAAACCTGAAATGGTATCACTAAATGCACCAGGTGTGGTTTTTGCTCCATTATCCACTTTGGTATCAGCAATTGTAGGCGATCCTGTTGTATTCCAACAGAATCCATGAGCAGAAACCGGAGTATCAATAATCAAATCCAAATTTGCATTTAGTAAAGCACCGGATAAGGTAATTGAAGAAACCGGAAGTGTTCTTATGGTCAAGGCATACTCAATAAAATTTGTCAAATCTTTCCAGCCACTTGCAGTCTGATATGCATTCAAACTGCCAATTGGAATATATACAGCATCAGGAACAATTGATTTTCCAGCTGTTGAATACTCTAGTGTAAAAAAACAATTCAATCCCAGAGTTGGTGGTACAGAGTTAAAACATTTGATTGTTTTCAATGCACTGCAACCTATGAATGCCTGAGTCTTAATTGAATCAACTGATTTGGGAATACACACATATTCAAGTGCAGTATTTGACTGAAACGCATAAAACCCAATGGAAGTAATAGAATTTGGTAAGGTTATCGATTTAAGTGTCGTATTCCCCTGGTAATCTTTAGAAAATGAAAACCACGGCATCTCATTTGCCAAATTATCAGGGAAATAGGGTGTCGTTCCATCTGTCCCATAATATGCATTAATGGTTACTGCACTAATATCTATAACAGCCAATACAGTCATTTCATCACGCATACATTTAATATCACGTGCATCAATAATTCCGGTTACATTAAGGTTAGTGACTGTCGTTTTTTCTGCATCGGAAAGTAAAGTGGAAAGTGTTCCTGGTGTAGTAACATTAACTGTTTTTGAGACTTGTGCAGCTACAAAATTGCAAAGTAGAATTAAAATGAAAATTGGTAACAGTTTCTTCATGATTTTTTATTTTTTTTTGGTTGTTTTTTATAATCTATTATTTTATGGTCACTTTCATTATTTGATGTTTTATTTTAAAGTTTCTCCCTACGCTTTCTTTTGTTTCCTGAAATGGGGCTTAACGACCGGTTCTATTTTCACAGGTGAGTTCACTGTTGCCCTGCGACAAAGTGAATGCGGAAACAATCCCGATAGCCCCGATAGCCCCGATAGCTATCGGGGGGGGGGGACAACGAAACACACGTCAGCCAATAATGACCATAGCGTGTGTTATTGGTTGGATGTCAATTCGTTATAATGCAATCAAAATTTCAATTCAACTCTTATATTTGGAGTCGCCTTACCTCCAAAATAAGTATATGATATACCATCAGGACCTTCACCCGGATCATTTAAAAGTTCGAAGCTATAACCTAATTCAATATTAAGTGCAAGTTTTTCATTCAAATAAAAGCTTTTTCCAATTGAAGGCACCATAAAAAGCAAATTGGGTTTGTAACTTGTAAACATTTTTGAGTAGACTATTCTTCCATTAATATGCCATGTTTTATGTTCATATTTATTTACTTTCCCAAAATACAAAGCGTTGTCGAGACATAAAGAAACACTTAATGGCATAAGAAGTCCTAATGAAGAACCTGCGTCCACTCCAATCGAATAGTCGTGAATTACATGGTCAAAACCGAAATAAAAGCCTTGTGTTATTGGATCAATCCCTACATTATAAATGTTACTTTTGTCTGTTTGGGCTGAAATAACAGCTGAGAATAAAAAACACGAAATAAATAAAAAAATAATTTTTCGTTTCATACGTTTTTAATTTTTCTATTTAGTTCTACTTAACCAGATTATAAGATTAACCATCCCGATAGCTATCGGGAACACAATTCCGAAATCGGAATCTGCGATAGTCACAATAGATAGACAACATTTACTAATTTTATTTGACTTAAATTCTTAAAATACCGGTAGGTATTTATCTATTGTGTTCTTTTTTATTGTGTTTTTTGTGTCCTATTGTGACTAATGTGGTTAATTTTTTTTAATGGTTTTTATTTTAGTAAAGTAGAATTAGTTTTTGTTCTGAATTTCTATTTGTCATTATAGTTGTTTATCGCTTTTTCTTTTGTTTTCTTCACATGCCCCTGATGATCGAATTATTAGCATTTGTCACTTTCGATACAGGAAATGTTCCATTTCCGGGAGCGTTCACCTCGCACCCGCTGGTGCAGGTCTGCGTCCTGTGTCCTCATCTTAGTAAAGGTTTATTAAATTCCACAAACCGGATAGTTCAGTCTTAACGAAGTGTAACCCTGACTAAAAACAAATGCAGTTTTCAACTGATTGGAACCCACAAATCCGGATTATCTTATCTCCGGCACATGGAACATCCCGTTTTTTCGGGAAGTTGCGCTTCGCTCAAACTCTATCCACCGAATCCATCTCTTCAATACATCTGGACGAAAAAGGTATAACACCCAACTATATCCCCAACCTGGTATATTTCATTTATAAGCAGATAGTTGCAAATCTTAATTTTTTCGCCTTCAAAATTACAAAACATTTTTAACAACACAATCCAAATTCGGTACTTTTTTTATACATTTTTATAAAACTACTGTTTACGGGTGTTTCCGGATATTAAAAAACCCCGACGCATGGCCGGGGTTCTTATGTTAAAGGGATAGTGAATTAAAAATCAAAGCTGCTTACCCTATTTTCACAGACAGGAGTACTCACACTACTTTTAAACTCATTTTCTTCATTTTCTAAACTCAGTTCACATTCAATTTTCTCAATTGTTGGCAAACTGTCATTAAAACCGGGAGGGATTGAAAGCTATTTTGAAATTGGCTCAGGGAATGTGATTCCGTTATGGCTCTTTGGGTTTTTGTATTAAACGGCTGAAAAAACAGACCCATAAAATCAAATACAAGAAATAATAAAATGTCCTATTCTTTTGAATTTAAAATGAGACATTTAATTGTTCCAATTACTTAACAGCAAAAAAGATGGGAACAGCTATAAAATTTAAATCAAAAAAAAGTCAATTTGTATTTATCCGGTTGACGCATTTTTTGATATTTGAAGGATTAGTGGATATTCGCTTGTATTGCTAAACAGATAAAAAGTGAAAATTCAGGAAACAATCAGACTGTTTGCAGTGTTAGAACCAAAGAAACGATCTATTTTTGTACCGAAAACGGTACACAATTATTACAATATGAAAGTCATAAGCAGTAAAGAATTTAGGGATAGTCAGAAAAAGTATTTAGATATGGCTTCCACTGAAAGAATCATCATCAAAAGAAAGAATGAATTCCTTGAAATCGTTCACCGTGGCAATTCAATACCGGATAACCCAAGCCCGGGTAATGATCCGTATTTTAATAATCCACAAAACATTGAACGAATTGAGAAAGCCTTGAAACAAGCAAAAGAGGGTAAAGTGAGTGAATTAACCAGGGATAATCAAAAGGAATTATTAGTATCTTAACTATCAGATTTATATGTTTTATGACACAATACTGCGTATTTTACGTTCTAACTCTTTAAATTGAGCTTATACATTTTAGGTGTTAAAATCAAAATACGAAGTATTTTTCTTATCCGTTTCTTATCCACCTAATTAGTGTATATCAGCGTTCTAATTTTAATCCAGGTCTATTAAATACTACAACCCGGATAGTTCAGGTTTAACGAAGTGCAACCCGGACTGAAAACATATACAGTTTACAACTGACCGGAATCCACAAATCCGGATTAATTGTATTACTTTAAAAAAAAACAGAACTCAGTTATCAGAAGGGTTTCTTCGATTGATCAAAAGACGGATCGTCAACGGGTAAATGAAAAGGATTTTAAAATTGTTGTCGAAGACAAATGCTCAGGTTCAATTCCATTCTTTGAAAATTTAGCAGCCTCAGTCAACTTATAAACCTTCTTACTATATTCCTGGGCATTTTTTGTAAGCTTTTATTTTTGGTGCAATGCTCTTGATAAGTAGACATTTGATATCCGGAAAGTAATAGATGAATAAAACTACCGGAAAAGGGTATTTTTTCGGTAGTTTTATTTTCTTACGATAAAAGATAATTTTATCTGATCAGCTTAGCTATTTACTGGTTTATTTTCCAATACCAATCACACCGCAGGCAACTCTTGCGCCTGAATTACCGGTGGGTTGGGTTTTAAGGTCGTCTTCCCCTTTGTGAATAATCACTGACCTGCCTATGATGGAAGTAAAACCTTCGAATGAAAGGGAACTATCGATATAATCGATATGTGCTTTTCCTTCACTGTCTGCTACAATATTTCCCATATCACCTTCGTGATGCATCGATTCCATAGGATCACCATGGCTTTTAGCTGTAGGATTGAAATGACCACCGGCTGATGTTCCATCAGGGGCAGAACAATCACCACACTCGTGGATATGAATTCCGTGTTTACCTTTGGTAAGGCCCTGAAAATCGCCAACCACTCTGATACCACCCTCTACTTTAGTGAAAACAAGTGTTCCTGTAACATTATTACCCTGTGTTGGATAAACTACACAAACTGCCTTTTGAATACCGGTTGTTTTATGTTCCATAGGCATATCTTTCATGCTACCCATAGATTGTCCTCCGGCTATTGAAAAGCAACCGGCTAGAAGTAAAAAGACAAAAATATCTTTTATTTTTTTCATGATTGTGTTTCTTTAAATCTAATAATTAATTTCTGGCAATAAATTCGTTTTGTCTCTAATAACAATGAAAAAATCGGAAAGTTCAATTTATACTTTGTTGACATAGGGAGAAAAAACCGGTTTTATCATGCGAATAATTATTGGTTGATTTATTTAAATGAACAAACAATTGAGAATACAGTAAACAGCAATTTTTCAGCTCTTCCAAAAAACTAATCGATTCTTTTTGCGGGTAAGTATCCTGTCTCATCTTAGTCCAGGTCTATTAATACTACAAATTGGATAGTTCAGGTTTAACGAAGTGTAACCCGGACTGAAAACAAATGCAGTTTTCAACTGACCGGAACCAACAAATCCAAAATCTCTTATTTCCGGTACATGGTACATCCCGTTTTTTCTGGAAGTTGTGCATAGCTCAAACGCTATCCACCGAATCCAAAACTTCAATACACTTGGACAATAAAGGGGGATTACGGAGCGTTCTCTATCAAGGCATATAACAAATATCGCGAGTCAAAACCTTTTAATTTCCAATAAACCCAGACCTTTCATATTGCGTGTTATAGCCGTTTAAATTATTTTTCAATCAGTATGTAATTTATCAAATACATTCCCATTATTAAAAATATAAATATATTTGAAATCATCGGTATCAGTTCGTTTGAATTATCATGTTTTCTGACTAAATGAATAAATCCGGCTAATCCGAAAAATAATCCACCGGAGAATGCTATCACAATGCGCCATTGAGGAATCATAAGCGAAATTATTGCTGTCAACCCTGTACAAATATTTGCAAATCCAAGTTCTCTGATAATCACAAAGCTTTCTTTATCCTTCAAGCGAAAAATTGTCTCTGCTGTAAATACCGGCTTAAAAGCTTGTTTCAATCCCGCAGTTAATAATCTACAACCAATTGCCCAAAATATAAACCACTTGCCAATCAATGAAATCAGGTTTGTTTCAGAATGAATAAATCCGACATCAATCAGAATAGATATTGTAGGGAAAATTAGCATTAACAATATCGTCGAGTATAAATAGATTTTGTTTGTTTTCATTTATCTAATTTTAAGTCATTCAAATTTTCAGAACCTCTTTTTCAACTTTTCTCTCAATTTACACAACTAACAACTGCAGGAGCGTTTTTAATGGTTGTCAACGACCAAATTACGGGTGTTTATGACACCGTTACACGGAATGATCCATTTACAGGAACGTTCACTTTCGCACTGCAACAAAGTGAATGCGGGAGCAAGACATGTTAAAATGCATGTCAGTACAAAATGAACACAGTTCAACTGCGTTATTCTGTTTTCACAATCTTATTTTGAAAATTCAGAAAAAGAATTAATGTTGCAGTTGCTACAAGTATTATTTGTGCAACAAAAATAACTTTCGTAATGAGATTGACTTCAGGATTAAATAAGTAAGATGAAGCTTCAATGGAATATAAAATTAGTAAAACAACAGGCAAGTATTTTGGACAGTTCATACCTTGTCTAACAATTAATCCTACACTAATGATTATTACTAAATTAACGATTATAATAAACAGGCTGTTTGTTTCTGGAGGGTTAAATATTCGAGTAATAATACTTGAAATGAGCATAAGCCCTGCTGCTATAAATAGCAAATTAGAAGATTTAATGAATTTTGATTGATGTGTTGTTTCCATAATTTCTGAATTTATTTTATATTTTTTTCTATGCAGTTATATTCATTTAAGCGTTAATTCCATTTAACAGCTTGTTTTTTTCCTTTTTACAATGGATGCTAACATCTTAGTGTTTTATTAAACCGTTCTTCAAAATAGATCTATCTTATCCTTTGGAGAATGGGTACCAACAACGAACCCAGACTTTTGTGCAATAAAGCAAGGCTAATATCCATCAGGACAAGGGTCGTAGTTTTATTTCTTTTTTCATATAAAGAAATTGTTACTATATTCAACTAGTCAAAACCAGCCATTCCTTCCAAATTGTCATATTCCCAGTTTAATTCATTTTTCTGAGCATCCCAAATAATAACACCACAATCATATCTGTTATCTAATTTAAAAACATTTGTTTTCTTCCCATTAATATAGATTTGAATTAGGCTTTCTTTTTCTCTTCTAAAGTCAAATTCCCCAGTTGTAGGCATTGGGTTTATGTATTTTAATTCCTTTTTGAAAATTTCCTTTCCATTTAATTTAATCGCTACATTGTCATAGTTGAATCCATAATGAAATATTATGAGAAATGAGTCTTTATTTGTCGTTGTATCTAAGTGTGATAATTTGATATTCGATTTATATGTGGGATATTCGAAATTTATTTTAATTGGTTTGGAATCACACGATATAAAATACACACAAGAAAACAAAGAAATGATGAGTTGGGATGTGAGTTTTTTCATATGATAATTAATTCTTTGTTCTGCATAGCCTCCAGACTAAATCTATTTAGTCTGGAGGCTCAGATTTATATTTAATATTAAATCTTTTATCTTCCAAAATTGAAAGTAAAGCTTTCCTTTTAGCTCAACGTAGCTTTAAGATTATGCCAAACTCTTATAAGTTAAGCTCAACACAAGGGATAGTTTGCTAAACATTGTATACAAAATTATACGCTACGCCGAACAAAGAGCAGAACTACCAGAATACACTTCTGCCGATCAATGAACAGAATGTGTATCCGCAGCATACAGCTTTGATTTGCATATGTTTTGTTATTTTTCCCTGTTGTTTTTCAAGTCCACGTAAATACCTTTATGGTCTGAAAGTTTCTTGTCTGAATTCCATTCACCAATTTCAGTTTCCATGTTTGTTATAAGACTTTCAGAAATTGCAATATGGTCAATACATTCCGGTATATCTCTCCGGTCAACAGATTCAGGTTACATTCCCTGATTAGTTTATTTAATTCATTTCGTCCGTTGTTTGTAAAATAATAATTGTCAGCAAAAGAAGTATTGTAATCTCCGATTAAACAAAAGTTCTTTTGGCTGGACAATTTCCGATAGTCGTTGATTTGTTGGGATAAGTCAGCATCGAAGTTTTTATTTCTGTTTCCTTAAATACCGATGATAGTACCGTAAACGATAATTGGTCCAAGTTCTGTTTTAAGTTCCACACAAAGACTTGTATACTTGTCATACGTTTCGTATTGTCGTATGATTTCGTAATTGGTGTAAAGGGTAACTCTGTTCTCACTTTCCAGATAATAATCAGGTTGTATTTCTGTCAGCTTCGGTGTCTCGATACAAAATTGATAGTTTGCTGAGTCAACCTGATTGTCAGTCTCCGTTAGAACTAAAATATCTGCTTTCAGTCCGGCAAGTGCCGAATTCAGTTGCACACTGTCTGTTTTGTGCTTCAGTCTTTCTATGTTCCAGGTGGCTATTCTCATTTTATTGTTGCTACTGCTTTTAACATTAACTCAGTACGTCCTTAATTATTCAAACGAATATCCGCAAAAGTTCCTAAAGCTTCAACTAAATGATCATTTTACTTTTGTTAGGAAGGAATTCCAACAATATAAATTAGTACAAGTGGCGAATAATCATTATTTAAATTAAAATATGATCTTTTTTTGCTATCTAATAATTCCGAAGGAATTGAATGTGAATAGCCATGTATGAAATGCATGGATGTTGATTGATGCAGATCACCAACCACGGAGTGGTTGAATCGCTAAAGCAAATATATCTCAATCTATTCAATCCCATTGAATTTTATCAATTATTTCACGTCTTCAATGTTTATATCTTGTTATTCAACCCCTATCGGGGTTAGGTTCATGACTATTCATTTTCTCCATACATTTCATATATATTATTCATATTTAAATCCTTCGGATTTAGTATGGAGGATTTATATTAGGACACTTTGCGGATAATCATTTTATTCAAACTTACTTAATTCTATAAGGTATCATTTTTTCATTTAATGAAAGACATATATCCGTAATGACGGGAGTAATTTTTTAGTATCTATCACCATCCTCTGTATAATCAAAGGATTCATAATCTCCATATTGACCATCGGTTAGTGCATCAAAGTTATCTCGATCAAGATCTTTTTGTAAGGGTTCATCATAATCTACAATATCATCTTGATTGTCTTCTTTAATTATTTCATGCATTTTTTCAAGTTCAGCTTCCAATATAGGTTTAAACTCTGATAATATATTATTTGCTATATCAATATCTACTGGACCAAAATTAAAATTATCATATTTCATATTAAAGAAATCTTTAATAAAATTAATTCGCTCTTTTTTAAAATGAAATCTAATAATTTTTGCAATGTTTTTTTCATCTTCAATAGGAATAATATTAACACAGTAAGTTCCACTTTTACCCATGGCAAATAAACATCTTGTTAAGAGCACCATACATCCGCTTAATTTTTCAATTTTATTGAATAAATCATAATACTTTCTAATTACTTGATTATCAAAAGTGCTATATAATGAAGGTGCATTTTTATCTGAAATACTTGCAATTGCCTTTGAGGGATATATAAACGAAGATAACTTAATTGAAGCAATATTAAATTTAACATCTTCAACTAATGGTTTAAGAGACAGAAATTGTATCTTGAATGCCTGACCTTGAACCGGAACAATTTTACTATCATGATTCTCTATTCTATATAATGCAAATTCACATAATTCATTACTTCGACTTTTAGCATCTTCAACTAACTCCATATCATTTTTCTCATAAAAAGGGTAAGAAAATATTGTATTATGAAGTAATCTTTTGAATTCGTTTCTGTATTTATTATCTTGTATATTTTGTAATTCCATAATTTGTTGTATTTAGATAATTCAATTATTTTAATGATATGTTTCTCCTCATCTTAGTCCAAGTCTATAAAATACTACAAACTGGATAGTTCAAGTTTGAGCGAAGCGGTAACTTGGACTGAAAACAAATGCAGTTTATAACTGACCAGAACCCACAAATCCGAAATAGTCTTATTTCCAGCACACTTGTCCCGTTTTTTCGGGAATTTGTGAATAGCTCAAACTCCATCCACCGAATCCAAATCTTCAATACATCTGGACGAAAAAGGAGCTCACACTATTTTATTTTTCTGGAAAAGGCAAAACCTTGCTTTTAACTGAGAAGAAGCGGGAAGCTTCACCGAACTCAAAACTTATAACTTACGCCCAACAGAACTTGCACTTAAACTATCTGAAAGAGAATCAGCTTTTACTGACTAAAGGTAAGTAATTTTCAGAATTTAAGAATTCTCATAATGAAGATATTATTCTATTCATATCATATTCTTTTCTCTTCTTACCAACTCTTTTTCAGTAAATTTAATAATTCTGTAAATTCTGATTCAGACAATATCAAAACAACCAATGCCATTCTATACTTATTTAATGATAGATATAACCGTAACTACAAGGGTAACTGACGTTGATAAGAGTAATAATTTTCACTCGAATCCTTTATTTATTGTCATAATAACTCATTCTTCATTGACCAAATTGCCTTCTTCTTCACCACAAAATTTCAGAAGATTATCATCTTCAATTATTTCTTTATCTTTTTCTTTAGTGATTTTTTTGAAAAGTTGTTCACAATGACAATAAAAATTCTGTCCGTTTGGCCTATTATTTCTGACATAAGAAATAAAATCTAATTTTTCAATAATTGTCCAGTAGTAAATTAAATCATGGGAATAAATTTGATATACTAATTCAAAATCTAATTCTCCTTTATTAGTCAAATAGGATACTTTTTCAAAGAAGTCTAAAATATCTTCAATCTGGTTTGGTAAAGTAAGATGACTACTTCTTATTTCAGGATCGATTAAAACTTTATGAAGTTCATTTGCAAGACTTTTTCTTTTTAATCGCATAGGTCTTCCATTCCATTCATCCTCTAAATGAAAAAGAATTTGAGAAGAATTTTGTGCGCGAATTTTTCCAAATTGAAAATAAGCGATTACTAATATGCCAATTGTTGCTATTGCATTAATCATTGTCCAAAAAATTGTCCAATCGAATTGATAGCACTGTATACATTCAATCATATTCTATATTTTATGTTTAAATTTACAAAGTCATATATTTCATAAAATGAGTATTCAATTATTGCTGGTAACAACCAAGACTCCTGGTATTTGACTGTTTTCGGGATTGTTCCCCTCAGCCCTTGAACATAGCGAATGTGGGAGCAAAACCTACTAAATTCACATTAGTCAGCCAATGACCCGAGAAGTGTGTATTAACGGTTCTGATTTTGTTGTATCTTATAATTAGTTTTTGTAAATCATTTCTAAAATCTTAGGTCCATATTCAATGCCAAGTTCAATCAATTTCTTTATTAATTGCTTTTTTGCTTCTAATATTATTTCTTTAGCAAAAGGTTTACTTGTTTTATAAAGTTTCCCGAAAATCTTTGTAATCTTTTTCATTACTTTAGTTTTTGTCGAGGTTGGGAGTTCTAGCTTGATTTCGTTAATTTCCGAAATCAATTCTGTCTTTTGAATTTCATCCATTTGGCCCACAGAAGACATAATTGCAATAGCTAAAGCATCAATATATAATTCCACTAAATCCTGTTGATCAGGATTGAAAGGTTCAGTATTTGCGTTATCATCTACAATTTTAAATTCTTCAAAATAAAAGTTTGAATAAAAATTTGCGAAATTGTCATCATGTACACTTAGTGTCTCATGCAGAGTACGAATAAGCTTTACCCAGGTTTCAAATTGCTTTGTAACACCCTCAAGACTACTTTGTGTTATGCCTTGTAATGCACTTGAAGCATCTATTGGTTTCCATTGGTAAGCGAAGTGCTTTTTTTCGTAATTTCCAATAACCTTACTTCCGTCTATTAATATCTTAAAAAAGTTTTTTGAGTCTTTATCTGTTTCTACAAAAAGGTAGTAAGTATTATCCTCTTTGTTAAATTTAATGATATCTAGATTCGATTGAGCAATTTCTTCAATTGCTTTGAGTAGATTAAGTGGAATGTCTTTTTTTGTTATTATAAATTGTCGATTTAAATACTGAACAGCCTTCTTGATTTTTTTAACCTGACCGCTAATTACCTTGCCTATTGGCATTTGGAGTTTCCCTTACACGGAATGTTTCATTTGCAGGAGCATTTGCTGTCGCCCTTTAATAAAGTGAATGTGTTAACAAAACTACCAAAATGCATATCAGTCAGCCAATGACCGATGCGTGTATTAGCAGCACACCCTTTTTTATGATTCAGTTTCAATCAATTCTGCTGTCTCTCCGTTAGTCGCTAAATAGAAAATGGCTATTTCAGATACTAATCCAACTAAAAGTTTTGCAAATTTGATTTCTAATCCTTTGAAATCCGAATCTTTTCCGTGTCCAGTACCGTAGCTGTTTCTTATTTCGCTTATTCCCTGAACAATAGACGAAACTCCTCCAAGTATTTGCCTAATCCCTTTTTCCGCTTTTTCGGGTTCTTCAACTTCTTTTGGAGAAAAGTCTAAGCAATTTGTTGTCGTCTTAAGTAATTGAGGCAATGTCCATTTTGAGTCAATTTCTATTCCCTTCTGTTTTAAAATCGATTTACAAGTTATCTCAAGTAATTCTTTCGCCGTTCCAATAGCTAAATCTGTGTCTTTATTAATTGCCACAGTCATCATATTGATTTTGCTATTCACATATTCTGTGTTTAAATACTTTTTAATCTCAACTTTTTTAGCAATTAAATGTGCTTGTCCAATTGCTTTCTGTCGACCTATGAAAACAGGTTTCCCTGAAATCTCATCTATTTGAGCAATTTCAAATCCATCAGCGTATAAGTGACGATTGAAAATCTCACTTAGTTTAGCAACTTCATCAGCATTAGTCCTTACCCTTGGGTGAATTGTCGTGGCGAGAAACTTTAAATATATTTCGTCATCACAATGTAACATGTTTATTCTAGGGTCACTATAAATCCAGTCATAGTCCCAGTCGCTGTTATTCACCATATGTTGGTAAATGTCATCATATGCATTACCGTAACGATAGTCCCTTGACGGTAAGCTTTTAAGATTGAACAGTCTCGCTAAGAAGTCAGGTTCTGTCTGATTACCGTGATACCATAGTTTTCCTAAAGACATTTCGTCTGCAATTTGTTGTCTTGTTACGTCAGTTATTCGATTTGTCTGTTTCATATAATGAATGTCTTTTTTCTTTTTTTTAGATATGCTGCTAACGACCGAGGATATGAGCTTTTGGGTTCTTCTTTACACTGAATGTTCCATTTGCGGGAACTTGTATTGTCTCCCTGCGACAAAGTGAATGCGGCAAAAGAACAACGAAATGCATGTCAGCCGGCCAATAATCATAGGCGTGTTTTATATGCTTGAGCTTTGTATTCAACATTAATTAGTATCTTTTTTTTCATTATCTTTCTTAGTCTGTTTACCCAACCATCTGTCGCATGTATTTTCATAAGGAATCTTTAAATCGGTCAACCAATTTTCTACATATTTTGGATTATGACTATTTGGAGTTGGATTAACATCGTCTATCCTAACCTGAATAGGTGTTCTCACACAATCACCAGTAATAATAGCATGTTGTTGTGGAATAATCGGTAATTGATCTAACATATCTGAATTTGCACTCGAAACTAAACCTTTGACGTACTTTTGGTCTTCAGGGTTTTGTAAACGATGTATTATAAAGGAATTACATTGAGATAATACTGTTTTAGACAATTCTGACGGACGTTGACTACATACAACTAATGAAATTCCATATTTACGTCCTTCTCTTGCAATACGTTCAAAAACAGTTTTGGCTACAGATTCTTTTTTTTCAGCAATATAATTTTGAGCTTCTTCTAACACAATAACAATGGGATATTTTCCTCTTTGTTCGGGAAGAAAGTGCGATACAAATTCAATAATTAAACGTCCAAATAGTGCGGTAACTGTTTCTAAAACCTCAAATGGTAATTGAGATACATCAATAATGGTCATTTGATTTGTTCTTTCTTTATCTGGACAGTAAGCATTATCGTTGTAATTCTGTATAAAGCTGTGATTTGTGTCCTTCTTAAAGTAGCAATTAAAATCTCCCAATATAAAAGATAAAAAGTTTACAAGTATTTCTTTATTGCTTTCATTATTATCATTAAGCATTAAAGGAATAGAAATCCTCTTGTCATTAAAAAAACTTCGCATTCTAAGTCTTAAAGTAGAGATATATTCGTTCAATTTATTATTCGTAGTATTTTCTTGCTCAATTGCAGTATCAATAAATTTCGTACACAATTCCTGATATTTAAACCAAATTGGACTATCAATATTTTTCTCACTTATTATTTGTTTGTTTTCTAATTGTATCCTATTTTTATTTATTATTTTTTCGATTTCATTTATCTGTTTTACTGTTAGTACTTGAGAATTTTTCTCCAAACTAATACTCCTTAAACTCTCTGGTAACTTTGTTTTAATTGTGTTAAATGAATCTTTTAAATTTGTTGCTTTCCACCAATCAGAACCAGATTTAGCATATT